>OHAC01000317.1_pt1 | contig 51651 bp, 41 predicted proteins | sample 1577051 | NCBI WGS metagenome assembly OHAC01 (sample SAMEA3541499, study PRJEB24748) | human gut metagenome | biome: human gut; feature: human-associated habitat; material: faeces | place: China | collected 2012 | reverse complement strand
ATTTTCTATAATATCTTATTTATTTGGTATATTTTTAGAGAAGAAATCAAAATAAGAATAATAATAATATATTGTATAATAAACTCTATCATCATATAGATGATAGAGTTTATTATTGTGTGTAGAAAATAATGAAAAATTTTTAAAATTAAAAATGAACCGTTTAAAAAGTTACGACAATAATAATATAGGAGGTGACATGATTGGAGCTAGAGGACATAGAAAAAATTATTGCTGAGTACGGAAATGTAGTATATAAATTTTGCATAAAACTAACTCAGAATAAAGAAGACGGAGAAGATTTATACCAACAAACCTTCTTAAAAGCTATAGAATTAAAACATAAAATAGATAAAAATAATAATCCAAGAAGTTTTTTAGTATCTGTATCAATAAAGATTTGGAAAAATACTGTCAGGAAAAATAATCGTAGAAAATTAATTGCACCAAGTATGAATATTGATGACTATGAGTTAATTGATATAAAAGGCACAAGTCTAAATACTGAGCAAGGAATTCTAAAAAAAGAAACTGAAAGGGAAGTAAATTTAATTGTAGGTAAACTTGAAGATAAGTTTAAGTTACCAATTATTATGCATTATACAGTAGAAATGAGCTTAGATGAAATAGCTAAGTCTCTAAAAATTTCCAAGGGGACGGTCAAAAGCAGGTTACATAAAGGCAGACAAATTATAAAAAAAGAATTGGAGGATATGGGATATGAAGGATTATAAAGATATAGATGACGTATTAAAACAATCTCTTTCATCAAAGGAATCTCCATCTATAGGACTTAATGTTGAGTTGAGAATTAAAATGGAGAATCAAATTGAAGAAAATAAAGGCATTTCGATATGGTGGTTACCTATGACTATATCCACTTGTATAAGTGCTATGGCATATATACTTGTAAAATTATTTATGGATTATGGTTACATGCAAAATATACTTATTGGACTTTGTATAATTACAGCTATTTTTAATATTATTATGACAATTATAGGAACAAAATATTTTGAACTGAAAAAAGGAGCTAGAATTAATATATGAAAGATTTAATATGGATTTTCACATGCTTTTTATTAATAGGAATTGCATGGATATTTTTATGGAGATGGACTTATAAAGATGCAACAAATAGAGGTTTAAATGCGAAGTTATGGACTTTGATAGTAGCTTTTGCACCTAGTGGTATAGGACTTTTAATTTATTTTTTAGTAGCAAGGAAACAAAGTTTTATAAAATGTGTTAATTGCTCAAATAGTATTCCTGCTGATTCTAGATATTGTAATAAATGTGGAAATACAGTAACTGAAATAAAAATAATAGAGAAAAGACCTACAAAACACTTAATCATAGGTTTTATTATAAGTTTTCTATTAGCAATATTATTATTTGTAGGGTTTGTTATTAATAATGAAGATTTTGAATTTAAGAGTGGTTATTCTATCTTCCTTGTGGAAGTAAATACAAATAGTAAGTGGAATATATCATATTATAAATCAAGTGCTAAATTTTCTAGAACTATAGATAAAAAAGATAATCAACCATCAGTAATAAATATTGATGCTAGTTGTGATGAAGGACAGTTATACCTTAAGTTGACTCAAAATGATGTGGAAGAATTAGTTGATATAACTAATACAAATGGAACTCTGAAGATTAACTTAAGTAAGTTTAAAAATGGTGAAATAAAATTAAAATTAATAGACAAAGATTGTAAAGGTGTAGGACTAGAAGCTAACTGGGAGTAATTAGGAGGAAATATGGATTATTTAAATATTGGATTTGTAATGAGAAGTGGGATTATGCAGGTAATAGTATTTTCTCTAATACCATTTTTATGTTGGGTAATAAAATATAAGAAACAAGATAATTTCTTTAAGTGGATAGGTTTATATAAACCAGTTAAATTAGTTTCTAATAAAAAAGCAACTATTGCTATGGTGATTTATTTTGCTGTATTTATCTTAAGTTATATTATATCAAAGGAAGTATCTTCAAACTTTGAAAATATGGGAGCTGTAGGCATAGTTCCAAGTCTTATAGTATGTTTTATTCAAAATGGTTTAAGTGAGGAAATTTTATTTAGAGGTTTTATAGGAAAAAGATTAATTGCAAAGTTTGGCAAGGTTAGTGGCATACTAATGCAGGCAGTACTATTTGGATTTATGCATATAGCTTTAGCTTTAGCCATGAACTTACCAATAAATATAAGCTTAATGGTTAGTTATTTTATAATTCCAACTATAGCAGGATGGATGTTAGGATATATTGATGAAAAAATATATAACGGCTCAATTATTCCAAGTATAGTACTTCATGGGATTGTTAACTTTACAAGAGACCTTATGCTTATGTTTTAAGGGAAATAAACTTGATTGTATAAAATTTTAGCTAAGTTCATAAATTTAATAAAATACGAACTAAAAAGCAGAGGTAATACTACCCCTGCTTTTTTATGATAAAATATAAAAATATCAATATTTATTTAAAACATAGCCTTATTTTAAGATATTTTTGGCTAATATGCTTTTCGCAACACTAAGTCCATTAGCAGAAGCTTGTTGCAAACCTCTTGTAACAGAGGCACCATCACCCATAGCACGAAGATTTTTTACACTAGTTTCAAAATCTTTATTTACAATGACTTTATTAGAATAGAACTTAACTTCAACACCATAAAGTAATGTTTCATCACTAGCAATACCAGGTGTCACCTTATCAAGTGCCAAAATCATTTCCTCTATATCCACCATTATTCTGTGTGGTAAAACAAGAGATAAATCCCCAGGAACAGCATCTTTAAGAGTAGGAATTAAGTTATTTCTACAAAGTCTTTCCTCTGTTGTTCTTCTTCCTCTTTGGAAATCGCCAAAAGTTTGAACAAGAATTTTACCATCGCATAACATGTTGCTAAGTTGAGCAATTTGTTTTCCATATTCAATAGGTGTTTTAAACGGTTTTGTAAAATTTTTAGAAACTAATAACGCAAAGTTTGTATTATTAGTTTTAAATTCTTTTGATTTATAAGCATGACCGTTTACAACAGCGAGACCACCTTCATAATATTCTGTAGCGACTTCACCAGATGGATTTGTACAGAAGGTTCTAACCTTATCATCAAAAGTAGGAGTGTAATAGACTAATTTAGCTTCATATAGATTTTTATTTAAAAATTCCATTACCTCGTCCCTAACTTCAACACGAACACCGATATCTACAGTCCCGACTTGAGTTTCTATATTGTGTTTTTTACATAAATTTGAGAACCATTCAGAACCTTCACGACCGATACCACTTACAATTTCATCACCGAAGAATTGTCGGCCATCATCTAAAATAACACCTTTTGCAACATTATCTTCTATAATAATATCATCAACCATCGTGTTGAAAATCATCTCAATCCCAGCTGATAGCAAGTGTTCTTGAAGTTTGGAATATATTTTATATCCCTCTTCAGTTCCCAAATGTCTAATTGGACATTCGATTAATTTTAAGTTAGCATTGATAGCTTTTCTTCTTATTTCAGTAATTTCTTTTGCTTTATCGATACCATAAACTTTAGTATCAGCACCGAATTTTAAGTATATAGAATCAGATTCTTTAATAAGTTCAATAGTTTTATCATAGCCTAAAATTTCAGGAAGATTTCCACCTACATCTGGAGATAGTGACAACTTACCATCAGAAAAAGCCCCAGCACCTGCAAATCCAGTAGTTATAGAACATGGTTGGCATCCAACACATTTTTTAGTTTTACGTTTAGGGCAATTTCTTTTTTCGATAGGTCTGCCTTTTTCAATCATTAATATATTTAGATTTTTGTTGTTCTCAATTAATTCATATGCACAGAAAATCCCGGAAGGCCCTGCACCTATAATAATAACGTCGTATTTCTTCATAGAAAATACCCCCTTTATATAAAATGAAATTTATATTATTTAAGATAAAAATTATCTTTTCATCGATTTAATTATAGCTTTCGTATCTTTATCAACACGAAGGGATTCACATATTTTTTGTAATGATTTATTATATGTGAAATCATCTAATTTATTATTTTTAAGATAATTCATAGTTTTTTCTTCGAATTTTACAAAACACAGTGATATAGCCCAAGCAACAGCCATTTTTACATAATAGCCTTCATGTTTAACATCGTCTAAAGTTTCTAAAACAAGATCTATGTAGTCTTCTGTAATGTAGTAATTTAAAATAATTACAACAGCAAATCGAATTTCAAATTCTTTATTTGATTTAAGATAGGGTTGTATAAATTCCCAAACTTTTTCCTTATTTTTATTTACAAATTTAAGGCTATTGCAAAAACTATCGCAAATAGCCCAATTATCTATCTTTGGAACAAAGCTTTCAATATAGTTTAATTTTTCATCAACATCACATTTTGCATATGCTATTACAAGGCCATTAATCATGACTTCTTCATAATAATCATTACTTGAAGTTGCTAAAAAATCTCTCCAATCCCCTTTGGCAATTTCTTTAGCAATTTCTCTTAACTTTGGCAGTCGAACTCCGATTATATTATCGGTATTTGGACATAATCCGCTATGAAATTTTTTATATTTCTCATCAGATAGTTCAAATAATTTATCTTTTAGGTTATTCATTAAATCACCTCGTTATGTTAATCTTTTACAAGAAAATAGTAGCATAAGATGTTTAAAATTTATAGCATATTGAGGTAAAGAATAAAAAAATTGTGTAAAATAAAACCTAATATATGAACCATTGTATGATAGTAAGTGCAATATGATATATTTTAAAATGTTAAGTTAGAACTATAAAAAATTATATCTTAAAAATGGTAAAAAAAGTTGCATTAAAGCCGAAAATTATATACAATAAATATATACATATAGTGCCCAGTTATTTAAATGTATTAATTATTTACCAAGAAGAAGGTGATTTTCACCTTCTATTTTTTTGAAAAATTTTTAGAGAAAAATGAAAAAATCCCAAGCTATTTAAACTTGAGATTTTTTAACGTTTATTTAAAAGTATAAGTTTTAAAAACTATTCACATATTAATTGCTATAAAATAAATCATCTTTATCTCTAGGGCCATTTTGATTTGCTGATGAACCATTTTTGTTCAAGTCAGTTAAATCTGTAACATATTCTGAGTAAAAATGAGGATCTCTATTTATATTATTAGAATCATAATGCTCTGTGTTATCATATCTTGAATATGTTTCAGTTTCTTGTGCGCAGTGGGCACAAAGTTTTGTTTCTGGCAAGATATCGAGTCTTTCTGATTCTATTTTGTTATGACATCTTTCGCAATATCCAAATTCATCATTATCAATTTTATTTAGTGCATCATTGACTTTATCTAATTGGTATTGTTGATGATCTGTTAAACTATTTTGCATATCGTTCATATAAACTTCAGTACCAATATCTCCTGGATGGTTATCATAACTAGATAATTCACCAGAACTATATCTTTCACTAGTATGACGCGATGTATCACCAAATAGCGTATTATCCTTCATTTCTGATATTAAATTTTCGAGTTCTGCCTTTTCTTTTTTTAATTGTTTTTTATAATTATTTGAGTCCATATTATCATCCCTCGCATAAAATATTTATTAAAAATGTCGATTCTATTATATGGAGTATTCAAAATCATATACCCGGGGATAATAGTAAAAAATATATTGTTTTTTAGGCTCTTAGAATCAAAAATGTCATAAATAAAAAAATAAATATACCAACTTTTTACAGATTGATGTAAAATTATGAAAAATTTAGTATAATATTAAGGTATAACAAAATATATATTTATTTTTTTGCAAGTATTTTGTCGTTTGCAAATTAAAAAAAATAATATTACAGTATAAACATAAATTATTTGTAACACAAATAAAATTTATGTATAAATTTTGTAATAAAACTGTAGGTATTTTAACGATTAATGGTATAATAATACTTATAGGATTAATAAGATAAACGTGTGAAAGGATGTATTATAAAATGACTAATGAATTATCAATGAAAGAACTGTTAGAGCAACAAGAACAACAGTTAGACAAATTACAAGTAGGGGAGCTTATAACAAGTTCTATAACTAAGGTATCTCATGGAGCAGTTATCATAAGTTTAGAATGTGGATTTGACGGAGTAATCGCTTTAGACGATTTAAATATAGAAGAAGGTAAAGAAATCGCTGACGTTTATAAAGTAGGCGATGAAATATCAGCTGTTATAACAAAAGTATCTCCTAAAGATGGCACAGTAAGATTATCAAAAGTATTAGCAGATCAAGAAAATGACTTAAAAGAATTAGAAGTAGCACACAATGAGCATAAAATAGTGACTGTAAAAGTTGAAAAAGCAATACAAAGAGGTTTATTTGCAAAATACAAAACTGTTCAATTATTTATGCCAATATCTCAAATAGACACTAAATTCGTAAATGACACAAAAGAATATGTAGGTCAAGAATTAGATGTTTATGTAATAGAATACAATGCTAATAGAAATAGATTTGTTGCATCTCACAGAGAAGTATTACAAGAAAGATTAAATGCTGAAAGAGAAGAAAGAAGAGAAAGAGTTAAAGCTGAAAGAGATGCAGAAAGAGCTAGAGTTAGAGCTGAAAGGGATGCAGAAAGAGCTAGAATAAAAGAAGCTAGACAAAACATATTTGATTCTCTTGAAGAAGGACAAAAAATACATGGTAAAGTAACAAAAATAATGCCTTATGGAGCTTTCATAGATATCGGTGAAGGTCTAGAAGGTTTAGCTCATATAAACAACTTATCTTGGAAAAGAGTAGAATCTGTTGAAGATGTTGTTGCTGAAGGTCAAGAATTAGATGTTTATGTATTAGAAGTAAACAAAGAAAATAACAGAATAGCTTTAGCTGTTAAAGATATAAACAATGATCCATGGAAATTAATAGCACAAGAAGTTGCTGTTGGTGATGTAATAACTGGTAAAGTTGTTAGAACTATAGAAAGAGGAGCTTTCGTTGAAATAAAAGAAGGTGTTGAAGCTTATTTACCAATATCTCAATTAAGTGAAAATAGAGTTCCTACAGTAAACAGTGTAGTAAATCCTGGAGATGAAATAGAAGCTAAAATATTAAACTTCCAACCAGAAGAAAAAAGAATGTTAATATCTATAAAAGAAGTTAATGCAGAACCAGAAGAAGATTACACTCAATTTATGAAACCTGAAGAATCTTTAGGTGCTACAATTGGTGATGCAGTTAAAAAATCTGAAAAATAATAATTAAAGATAAAAATAAGAGCTGTCTCAATATTGAGGCAGCTTGATATATTTTATAATAAAATACGACACGAAGGGGAATTTTAATGAAAGCAATAATAGACATGCATACACATACAGTGGCGAGTGGACACGCTTACAGTACAATACATGAAAATGTACAATTCGCAAAGAAACACGGAATAAAAATTCTAGGAATGTCAGACCACGGTCCAGATATGCTTGGAGGGCCACAACTATACTTTTTTAATAATTTAAAAGTAGTTCCAGATGAAATAGATGGGGTTAGAGTTTTAAAAGGAATGGAAGCTAATATACTAGATATAGATGGGAATTTAGATAAAATAGATCCAAGAGCACTTCCAGGGCTTGATTATTTAATAGCAAGTCTTCACACAGTATGTATAGAACCATCAACTAAGGAAGATAATACAAAGGCAATACTAAATGCTATGGAACAAGAAAAAGTTAAGATTATAGGACATCCAGATGATTCTAGATATCCACTTGACTATGAAGCTATAGTAAAAAGAGCCAAAGAAAAAAATATCTTATTAGAAGTTAATAATTCATCATTATCACCAGATACTTCTAGAGAAGGTACTAGAGAAAATGTGAAAACATACTTAGAACTTTGTAAAAAATACGGTGTAAGAATTATAATGGGAACAGATTCTCATATTTGCTATGATATAGGTATTTTTACACATGTTGAACAATTAATTGAAGAGATTAATTTTCCAAAAGAATTAGTAATAAATTATTGGGAAGACCAAATAATAGAATTTTTCGGAATTTAATGAATTAAAAAAATGTAGAAAAAATATTGACAAAAAAAGGAAATTAATATATTATTTTAATTAAGTTAAACAAATACACAAAATAACAAAAAAAACGAAACAAAGGCATTGAGTAGAAGTAGTAGGAATTTATGAAACTTACAGAGAGCCAAAGTGTGGTGTGATTTGGCAGTGGATGAATTTGAACTTGTCTAGGAGCTGTTTACCCAGGGTAAAACGTTAGTCTACGTTATAAGGCATACAGTTTTAACTGTTACAGAGTGGGCTTTTTATAAGCTAACTAGAGTGGTACCGCGAGAATACAACCTCGTCTCTAATTTTTAGAGACGGGGTTTTTTAATTGGTAAATAACGAGGGAAGGCCAATCTCGAATGAATTTTTAATTTTTAAAATATTTGGTAAATAATTGATAATTATAATAACTGGGACTCGATAAGAGAAAAAATAATAGGGAATAAATAAAAAAAGCACAAAATACAAAAATAATTAGGGAAAATAAATAATAAAAGGCACAAAGAAGTATAAGTATGATAATTAATTGTACGAAATAATATAAATAACTGGGGAATGAAATAAACTTCGATTAAAATATCAGAATATACTGAATATTATGAAATATACAATGTAAATAATTAATACAGGGGGATTTAAATATGAAAAATAGTGAGTTTAATTATAAAAAATACGTGAAACCAAATTTTCAACCAAAAAACTTTACAAATCGCGAATGGACAGACAAAGATATAACAAAGGCACCTATTTGGTGTAGTGTAGATTTAAGGGACGGGAATCAATCACTACCTACACCAATGAGCGTAGACGAAAAAATGGGAATGTTTAAAATGTTGTTAGATGTAGGATTTAAAGAAATCGAAGTTGGATTTCCATCAGCATCACAAACTGAGTATGATTTTTTAAGAAAATTAATTGATGAAAACTTAATACCAGATGATGTTAAGGTACAAGTTTTAACTCAATCAAGAGAACACTTAATAACAAAAACTTTTGAAGCATTAAAAGGATGTAAAAATGCGATAGTCCATTTATACAATTCAACATCAGTATTACAAAGGGATGTAGTTTTTAATATGGATAAAGACGAAATAATAGGAATAGCTGTTAAAGGGGCAGAATTATTAAAAGAAGAGGCAGCTAAATATCCAGAAACAAATTTCCAATTTGAATATTCACCAGAAAGTTTTACAGGAACTGAAATGGATTATGCTCTTGAAATATGTGAGGCTGTTATGGATGTATGGCAACCAACATCAGAAAATAAGATGATAATAAACTTACCATCAACTGTTGAAATGACAACGCCAAATAGATATGCAGACCAAATCGAATGGTTCAGCAAAACTATTAAAAATAGGGATTGTGTATCAATTAGTTTACACCCACACAATGATAGAGGGACATCAACAGCTGCTGCAGAATTAGGATTATTAGCAGGGGCTGATAGAATAGAAGGTACTTTATTTGGAAATGGAGAAAGAACAGGAAACTTAGACATATTAATAGTTGGTATGAATATGTACTCTCAAGGTGTAGACCCTGAACTTGATTTTTCAAATATAAATAAAATAGCAGAAATATATAAAGACTGTACAAAATTACCTATACATGAAAGACATCCATATGTCGGTGATTTAGTCTTCACTGCATTCTCTGGTTCACACCAAGATGCAATAAGAAAAGGTATGAAAGCTAGAGAATCTAGAGGGGAATATGTATGGCAAGTTCCTTATTTGCCATTAGATCCTCACGATTTAGGAAGAGAATACAAAGAAATCATAAGAATAAATTCTCAATCAGGTAAAGGTGGAGCAGCATATATTATGGAAAGCGAATTTGGATACAGTATGCCAAAAGCTATGCAAAAATATTTCGGCAAAGTTGTTAAGAGACGTTCAGATTCAATGGGTAAAGAACTTTCTCCACAAGAAATATTCAACTTATTCGAAAAATGGTACATCAATATTGAAACACCATATAAGTTAACAAAATATAAAATAAGTTCTGTTGATTCTGATTCATTTGACGTTGATAGCAATAATATAGAAACTAATAATTTATTATTAGAAGCAGTTATAAACTTCAATGGACATGATTATACAATAAAAGGAACTGGTAATGGTCCAGTCGATGCATTCAGTAATGCTTTAATGCAACAAGATGAAGAAGAGTTAAAGCCACTTAAAAATTATAAATTCGTTCACTATCATGAACATGCTCTTGGTGAAGGTTCACACGTTAAAGGTGTTGCTTATATACAAATTGATACTGGATGTACAGAGCCATATTTCGGAGTTGGAATATCTGAAAACATCAATACAGCAGCAATAAGCGCACTTATGAACGCTATTAATAAGAGCTATATAAAAATGGATGTAAACTAAGATTAATGGGGAGGATACGCCAATGGGGGTGACAATGACACAAAAAATCTTAGCAAAACACGCTGGGATGGATGAAGTAAAAAAAGGACAATTAATAGAAGCTAACTTAGATTTAGTGTTAGGAAATGATATAACTACACCAGTTGCAATAACTGAGTTTAATAAATTAGGAATAGATAAAGTATTCGACAAAACTAAGGTTACAATAGTTTGTGACCATTTTACACCAAACAAAGATATAAAAAGTGCAGAACAATGTAAAGTAGCTAGAACTTTTGCAAGAGGAAAAGAAGTTGTAAACTACTTTGATGTTGGTCAAATGGGTATAGAACACTGTTTATTACCAGAAAAAGGTCTTGTAACATGTGGTGATGTAGTAATCGGTGCTGACTCACATACTTGTACATATGGAGCACTTGGTGCATTTTCAACAGGTATAGGTTCAACTGATATGGCTGCTGGTATGGCAACAGGAAAAGCTTGGTTTAAAGTACCAGGAGCAATCAAATTTGTTCTTAAAAATAAACCAGCTAAATGGATAAGCGGTAAAGATATAATTTTACACATAATCGGTGAAATTGGAGTTGACGGAGCAAGATATATGTCAATGGAATTTGCCGGTGATGGAGTCCAATACTTATCAATGGATGACAGATTTACAATATGTAATATGGCTATAGAAGCAGGAGCTAAAAATGGTATATTCCCTGTTGATGAAAAGACTAAAGAATATATGAAAGCTCATCCATGCAAAACTATCGAAAAAAATCCAACTGTATATGAAGCAGACGAAGATGCTGAATATGACAGAGTGATTGAAATAGATTTAAGTGAATTAAAACCAACAGTAGCATTCCCACATCTACCAGAAAACACAAAAACTACTGATGAAATAACTGAAGATATAAAAATAGATCAAGTAGTAATTGGTTCATGTACAAACGGTAGAATTGAAGATATGAGAATTGCCGCAGAAATAATGAAAGGTAAAAAAGTTGCTGATGATGTAAGATGTATAGTTTTCCCGGGAACTCAAGCAATCTATCTTGAAGCGATAGAAAAAGGATATATAACTGATATGGTACTTGCAGGAGCTGCAATTTCAACACCTACATGTGGACCTTGTTTAGGTGGACATATGGGAATATTAGCAGCAGGTGAAAGAGCAGTATCAACTACAAATAGAAACTTTGTAGGAAGAATGGGTCATACAGAGTCTGAAGTTTATTTAGCAAGTCCAGCAGTTGCAGCAGCATCTGCAATAACAGGAAAAATATCATCACCAAGTGAAGTTTGTGGAGGGGAAAAATAATATGTTAGCAAGTGGAAAAGTTTTTAAATACGGAGATAATATAGATACAGATGTAATAATACCAGCGAGATACTTAAACACTCCTGACATGAAGGAATTAGCATCTCATTGTATGGAAGATATAGATAAAGAGTTTGCTCAAAAAGTAGAAGAAGGGGATATAATAGTAGCAAACAAAAACTTTGGATGTGGTTCATCAAGAGAACATGCTCCAATAGCAATAAAAGAAAGTGGAATCTCTTGTGTAATAGCATCAACTTTTGCGAGAATATTCTACAGAAACTCAATAAACATAGGTCTTCCAATACTTGAATGTGATGAAGCAGCAAAAGGTATTGAAGAAGGCGATAAAGTTGAAATAGACTTTAATACAGGTGTAATTAAAAATATAACTAAAAACGAAACTTATCAAGCAGAACCATTCCCAGAATTTATGCAAAATATAATTCAAAATGGTGGCTTAATTAAATCAATAGAAAAAAATAAATAAGGCAACTAGGGGGATTATATAGATGGATTTTAAAATAGCAGTAATAAAAGGGGACGGTGTCGGTCCTGAAATAGTATATGAAGGATTAAAAGTTTTAGATAAAATAGCTCAAAAATACAACCACAAATTTGAATGTACAAATGTATTAGGTGGTGGGGCTGCAATAGATGTAACAGGTGAACCGCTACCAAAAGAATCACTAGATATATGCAAAGCTAGCGATGCAGTTTTATTAGGTGCAGTTGGTGGACCAAAATGGGACAATATAGAAAGTTCAAAAAGACCAGAAAAAGGTCTATTAGCTCTTAGATCAGGCCTTGGATTATTCGTAAACTTAAGACCTGCAACAATGCATGAAAGTATAAAAGAAGCATCACCACTTAGAGCTGACATAGTAGAAAAAGGTGTAGACTTTGTAGTTGTTAGAGAACTTACAGGTGGAATATACTTCAGTGAAAGAAAAACAGGTGTAGAAAATGGTGTTGAATTCGCATATGATGTTGAAAAATACGACGAAAATGAAATCAGAAGAATAGGTAAAAAAGCTTTTGAAACAGCAATGATAAGAAATAAAAAATTAACTTGTGTTGATAAAGCTAATGTTCTTGATAGTTCTAAATTATGGAGAAAAGTTTTAAATGAACTTGCAAAAGACTATCCAGAAGTTGAGTTATCATATATGTATGTTGATAATGCAGCTATGCAACTTGTAAAAGACCCTTCTCAATTTGATGTTATTGTAACTAATAATATATTTGGGGACATAATATCAGATGAAGCCTCAATGATAACAGGTTCTATAGGAATGTTACCATCAGCATCAGTTAGAGGAGACGACTTCGGTATGTATGAACCAATCCATGGTAGTGCACCAGACATAGCTGGACAAAACGTAGTAAACCCAATCGCTACAATATTATCAGTAGCTATGATGCTTAGATATAGCTTTAAATTAGAAGAAGAAGCAAAAGCTATAGAAACTGCAGTTACAAATGTTCTAAATGCAGGATATAGAACAAAAGATATCTACAATGGTGTTGGTGAAGTAGTTGGGACAAAAGAAATGGGAGATTTGATAGCAAAAGAAATATAGTGATTAAAAAATTAAAGTTTTACAATGATTAAAAAGTGTTACAGTTTTAAATAAATATGATTAAAGTAGAATAAACGGAAAGAAAATCCATAAGATGCAGATAATATTATTTGTGACTTATGGATTTTTTAGATAAAAAAATAGCCACTTAAAAAGTGGCTAAATTACATTATACTGTCACGTATAAGGCAGGGTTATTTAATAAATATTCTATCTTTTGGGGAAAGTAGAATATGATTAAGTTATAAAATTAAAAAAGTCAGAAGGCGACAAGTCTTCTGACCTAATTTACATGTTTTCAAACACTTATTATCAATAACTTAATTTTATACTTAGATTATATATACAATTACAAACTATGTCAACTCAAAATGGAATGATTTAACAAATGATTTATATGCTTATTAAGTTAGCATAAATAAAAATATAGTAATAAGTATTACGCGTATTACAAAATTCACCTAATTTATTTACTAGTTGACAATAAAAAAACATAGTGCTACTATCTAACTAAATAGACCATAAAAACATAAATAAAGAAATTAAACCACGAAGGCTTAGCGGTTCTTTGAGAACCAAATGTTTTTGTGGTTTTTTTGTATATATGGAGGTTGATTATGAATCAGGTAAACTTTTTTAATTCTATTGCAAAGGATTGGGATAATATTATTAAAGTTGATGAAACAAAGATAAATTATCTTTTATCACAAATTGATATAAAAGAAGATGATTATATTTTAGATGTAGGAACTGGCACAGGTGTACTAATTCCCTTTTTGGCTAAATTAAGCCCAAAAGGAAGTATAAAAGCTGTAGATATATCATGCAATATGCTAGATATAGCAAGAAATAAATTCGATGATATAAATAATATAGAATTTACTTTATTAAATGTAGAAACTGATAATTTAGATGAAAAATTCAATAAAATAGTACTTTACTCTATGTTTCCACATCTAAAAGATAAGACAAATACAATAAAAAAATTGGTACAGAAAAACCTATTAGACTGTGGAAAACTTATTATAGCACATTCTGATAGTAGAGAATACTTAAATAATATGCATAAAAATACAGATAAAAGAGTTAGTGAATCTAGACTTATTGATGTAAATGAACAAAAGAAAATATTTGAGGATGTTGGTTTGAAAGTAGAAAAAGCGTTTGAAGATGATAGTATTTATTACATAGTTTTAACAAAATAAATTAAAAATTTTAAGGGGGAAATTTTTATGAACCAAAAAACTATAGGAACAAAACAATTAAGAATATTGTAACAGCAATTACGACAGCAGTTCCTGGAATGATAATTCAACTGATATTTATACCGATTTTGATTAAGTTTTTAGTATCAAACTCTGAAATACGTAAATCTTTAGCATCTTAGGAAAGAAGTATAATATTATCATTATAGATGAAAGTAGAAATTTTGTGTAATGGTGCATAAAATTAATATAAATTGTTAAAGGAGAGTATCTAAAATAGAAATACTCTCCTGATTTTTGTAATAACAAATTGGAATATTAAAATTTGAAATTATAGTGTAAAATAATATATGAACAAGTATTCATTTAATGAAAATTGTTATATGGTGATACCATATATTAATTAAAAATAAATTTGATTTGTGGGAATATAAAGGAGGAGAAAAATGGCAGTAACACAAATGACTAAAGGTAGTATTTCAAAACAACTTATATTGTTTTCTATTCCAATTTTAATTTCAAACTTATTTCAACAATTATACAACACAGTAGATACGGCGATAGTTGGAAGGTTTGTGGGAGCTAATGCTTTGGCAGCTGTTGGAACATGTAACTTAGTAGTTGTTTTTATGATTTACTTCTTTATAGGATTATCAAATGGATCTAGTATAGTTTTATCACAATGTTTTGGAGAAAACGACGAAGAAAAAGTATTTAAAACAGTTCACACAACAATGGGACTTAGTTTTATATCAGGTATAGTATTAATGATAGTTGGTTTATTATGTGCAGAAACTATCTTAAAAATGATAAATACTCCTGATGATGTAATAGGATATGCAGTTACATATATTAGAGTTTATTTCTTAAGTATGATTCCTATGATGATTTATAATATGGGAACAGGAATACTAAGAGCTATGGGAGATAGTAAAACACCACTTTATTACTTAGGTGCAGCCGGTATATTAAATATAATACTAGATTTAGTATTTATAATAGTTTTTAATATGGGAGTAATGGGTGCAGCCCTAGCAACAACATTATCACAGACATTATCTGCAGTTTTAATACTTATAAAATTAATTAGTAGCAATGAAGTATACAAACTTCATATAAGTAAAATAAAAATAGACAAAGATATATTAAAACGTATTTTAGTAATAGGTGTGCCAACAGGATTACAATCTGTATTAATTTGTTTCTCAAATATAATTGTACAATCAAAAGTAAATCTATTTGGATTAGATGTAATGGCGGCACTTACTGTATATTATAAAGTAGAAGGATTTATATACATGCCAATAGACGCTATAGCAATGGCAGCGAGCAACTTTATAGGCCAAAATATCGGAGCTAGAAATGTTGAAAGAGTTAAAAAAGGTAAATCTTTAAGTATGAAAATATGTGTAGGTATGACAGTATTAATAGGAGGATTAATTATGATATTTAAAACTCCAATACTACATGTATTTACAACTGATTCAGAAGTAGTAAAATACGGTTCACAATTTATAATGTTTATAGTTCCACTATACTTTATATATGCAATGAATCAAATATTATCAGGGGTGCTTAGAGGTGCTGGAAAAACTTTTGTACCTATGTTAATCGGACTTGTTTGTATGTGTGGATTTAGAGTAGGTTGGCTTGTTGTAATGATGGGAATTGTAAAAGACGTAAGAATAATTTATGCAAGTTATCCATTAACATGGATACTTACAAATATAGCGATGACAACTTATTATTATAAGAGTAGTTGGATAAAAAAAACGACATTAGAAGCTGTTGAAACTGTATAAAACCTTAAAATTAAAAAATTAAATTGTAAAAAATGCCTGTATTTGATTTATTGACGGATACAGGCTATTTTTATTACTTTTAGGATTCTAAAATATAGAAAAAAATCTATAATTATGTAATAATATAAATTAGAAATATATATATAATGGGGAGAAGAAAATGGCAGCTGAAATAAAAGAAGAAAATTTGAGTTTGGCACTTCGATTTATAGTCGAGAAATTTGGAAAAGATGCACTTTTAAATCAAAATAAAGTAAAAGCTATACTACCGGATTTACTATCTAATAAGTTTACAACTGAAACAAGTTGGGTAATGGATGCAATTAATTCAGGAATAGTAGGTATCTTACTAAATCCAAATAATACAAATGAAGAAGCTATAGAGAAGGCGAAAGATGTATTTGAGAATCATTATGTTACAGAGATGAGACAAGAATATGTTTTAGATTGTTTATCATATGCTTTAGGATGGACTAATACAAAGGTAGATAGTTTAGATGAGTATAAAGCAAAATTAAATAAAAAGAATTCTAAACCAAAGCTTAATTTAGAAAAAGAAATAGTATTTAAAGATAGTATTGATGATAACAATAAGCATAATGAACAGAAAGAACCTGATTATGATGAAATTTTAAATCAACAAAAAGAAGAATATAGACAAGAACCTGTAAATACAAATATACAATTTAATGACAATAATTTAAATAACAGAAATAATCAAAATCAGTATAATAATTCAAATGGAAACAAGAAGAAATTATTACTTTTAATACCGTTATTATTAATAATTTTAGGATTAGGTATAGCTAAGTTATCTGGAGGACCTGGAGATGTAGAGGTTTCAGATTTCTATTTTACTCCACAAACTAAATTAAATGGAACTACATATATGATAGAAGATGGTGAAACAGTTGAGCTTAATCTTACTTTTGATGCTAAGAAAGAAAATAAGATAGATAAAAATAAGATATCTTATTCATTAGATGATAATAAGGTATGTAATTACCAAAAACAAACATATAATAAATGTATATTAGTAGGTGTTGGTGAAGGAACTACGACTCTTCGTATATACTATGATGATAAGGAAATACAGACTATAAATATTGGAGTTGGAAATGTTGATAGCAATGATAGTGATGATGTTGCAGTTGAAAGTATTTATCCAAGTTCTAATGCTCAAAAAAGTGGAAGTGGTTATGTACTTCCAGTAGGAGAAGAAGCACAATTAAAAGTAAAATTAAGCGGTGATGATGTTGAAAATGATGAATTATCTTATTCTTTAGATGATTCAAGCATAGCAGATTTATCTTATGACGGAAACAAATGTATATTATATGGTAATCAAGCAGGTTCAACAACTTTAAGAATTATGTATGATGGTGATGAAATATACAGCGTTGGATTAACTTTCAAAGAGAGTGACATTGCATCATCAAATAATGATAGCAACAGTAATTCAGATTCTAATAGCGAAGTAGACTTAGTTGTAAAAGGATATTTGGAGAATTACGGAAATGCACGAAATTATGGAAGCATTAGCTATGTAAGTGATTATCTAACTTCATCAGGAGATCTATACAAACAATTATCAAAAACTATACCTAAAACATATGCAAACGGTACTCAAGTAGATGTCGTTGGATATACTAAAAATAGCATGAAAAGAGAAGGCAATAAGTATAGAGTATCAGCAACTATAGAATATAATATATATAAACAAGATAAAGGAGCTCAATATCAAAAAGAATATATGGAATTTATAGTTGTACAATCATCAGGTCAATGGTTGATAGATCACTATGATAACTGGCAAATGCTAGAGCAACATAATATTTAAAAAAATATATATCATATAAATAAGATTCATTAAAAAAATTACAAATTTAAAATTTAAGAGGGTGATAATATGACAGTAACAAGAAGAGGGTTATTATGGGAAATTCTTAATTCTTGGTGGATTATACTATCTTTCTGTGGACTTTCATTTATATCGTTTTTTTATATAGGTAATAAATCGAGAACAACTAAATGGAAAGTAACAGGAATACTTTATTTTTTAGTTTATGTTGTAGCCTTAACTTGTATTGCAACATTACCTTTTGGTACATTATCTAATATAGCCGTAGTAGTGTGGTTAGCAAGTTTATTAATAGGCCTTATTCAATCATTTATGGTTAGAAAAGAATATCTTATAAGAAGAGATTACATACTTACTAATGGAATAGAAGAAAAAGACCTAGAAGAGATGAGAAAACATGTAAAAAAACAATATAAAAGCAAAGATTATATTGAAAGTAGCGGGAATGACACACATTTTGACAGTACTTATCACTCAAATATAGAATATAGAGATTATGATACAGTTTCAAATAAACCTGAAACAAATCCTTTTGAGGGTGAGTATTATGATGAAAGTATAGTCAAAAATAATGAAGAAATCCTTGATAATAGCAAGTATGTATCTTACAGCAAAAAAAATAAAGAGGCAGAAAATATAAGTAAAAGTAATCAAATAAATATAAATTTCTGTACTGTGGATGAATTATTAAAACTTCCAGGAGTTAATGAAGAAACTGCAGCAAAAGCAGTATCTTTAAGAGAAATGTTAGGCGGATTTAATTCAGTTCAGGAATTTATAGACATGACACATATTGAACCACAGTATGTAGATCAAATAAGAGAAAAAGCGACAATAAGAGAATAGAATAAAATTTTAAAAGTAAGCGAAAATAATATAATATTTTCGCTTACTTTTTGTGTAAATTTAAAATATAAGAGTTTAATATTAATATGTTTTGCATAAACCGACTAAATAGATATTGATAATACAAATATTTTAAAGTATGATTAGAATATAGAAAAATATGTTAAAGATTATTGGATTTTGGAGGAATATACGTATATGGGAAGTGAGAAAAATCTAAGTGAATCCTTACGATATATATATGAGCATAAGGGGATAGATACATTTCTAAATGAAAAAATCATGTACTCCATATTAAGTGATTTAATGCCTAGAAATACAAAAGAAATAAACTGGGTAATAGATGCAATTAATAGTGGAGCAGTCAAACCTTTAATAGAAGCTGAAAAAAATAATTTCAATAAGGAAGAGTATAAGCAAAAAGCTAGAAGAGTTTTTGAAGGTAATGAGATAAGTGAATCGAGAATAAATTATCTGTTAAACAGCTTTTTCTATGGCTTAAAATGGACTGATAAAATTATCAGTTTTGAAGAGATAAAACAAAAGGAAAAAATATCTCAAAATAAAAATATAAATTCTAATAACAATACCAAAAAACATAATGAACAGACAAAAAATGCTAAGAAAAACAATCAAAAAAATAATGATAAAAAAGAGGTTTATGATAAAAATAAACACTCTGACAATCATAGAAAAAATACTAATCAACAAAGACTTAACAAAAGTCAGGTAGATAAATTAGAGTTTGAGTATAATAAATTATTCAATACAATAGACAATGACATTCAACATAATGAAGACTATATAATAAACTCAAAAGGGCATAAGATTTTCTTTAATGGATTTTTAAATATAGTCGTATTTCTTGCGTGTTTATCAGTTATGTTCTCATATTTATTTATTTTAAAAGAAGGATATGTTTTTAAACGTATATTATTCTTAGATATAATTGGACTTGTTTTAGGAATAAAAATATTAATGAGCAATTTTAAAAACTTAAAAAAACTAAAAGAAGATATGCAACTTAAGAATATAAATAAAGAATATATATCTTTGATAAATCAAATTGGTTCTAATAAAATTCAGTTAAAAAAAGGTGCAGTTAGAAGTTTTAATAAGTATAACGAATTAAATAATTTGCTTAGAAACTATAAAGAAGAGTATAGAAGTATAAGTAATAAATGGAGTAATTGCTTGAATTCTAGAAATAGTAAAAATGAAAAAATAGCGAAAACATTAATAGTATTTTGTATTATATTTATAGTTAGTGGGGTTTATGAACCAAGACTTGTATACGATAAAGATAATATTATAACTATGATATCTAGAAATGTAGTTGAAGGAATATCTTCGAGCGTATATGAAAGTGAAAGAGGATGTGTAAAAGCCAATTTAGCAAATGTAAGAAGAACTGCAAATAAAGAGTCTAAATCAGTTGGAAAAGTAGAAAAATATGATGTCGTTTACTTAACAGGAAAATCATATGAAAGAGACGGAAAGACTTGGTATGAGCTAGAAATGATTGACGGCAAGGGCTGGATTAGTGGCTCTGTCATAACAGTAGTTCCTAAAATTGTAAGAGTTACTGAAGAAGCTGCTAATATAAGAGAAAAAGCCAATATAAACTCAGATATAGCTGATGTAGTTAAAAGAGATGAAACTTTATATACAACAGGAAAGGCAGTAGTAGCTAAAAAAAGAACTTGGTATGAGGTTTATTTAAATGGAGAAGATGGATATTGGATTAGCTCAAATGTAGTTGAAGAAAAATAAGGTAAGTTATGAGATATTATTTTAGTAAGTTAGATAAAGAAGGTAGAGAAATTTATAAAAAGCTTTATTTTGGAATGCAAAACTTTGAAAAGAAAATATCATTAAAAGGAACAGAAAACATTGTAAGAGAGATATATTATATGATAATAAAGGATAATCCTATGATGTTTTTTGTTCATCCATCTAAATTAACTTATTTTAAAATTGGTAACTATGTATGGATTGAGCCTATATATGTTTATAGAAAAGAAGAAGCAAACCAAATAATGAATGAAATAAATATAAAATTAAAACCTTTAGAGAAAAAACTCAAAACAATAAATACCAAGTTGGAAAGAGAAAGATTTATCCATAAGTATTTATTGGAGAATGTAAGATATAAATATAATTGCAGCGAAGATGACTTTGAGTGTCATACAATTGTGGGAAGCTTTTTGTATAAGCAAGCCGTATGTGATGGAATATCTAAAGCTTTTAAACAACTTTGTGATTTAGCAAGGATAAATTGCAATGTAGTGTTCGGTGATTCATGGAATGAATATGAAAAACCGCAAAAGCACGCTTGGAATATGGTGAAAATTGACAAGGACTGGTATCATATAGATGTGACATGGAATATCAATTTATCACAAAGATTTAAATATGTTAGGTATGACTACTTTAATATAAGAGAAAGTGATGTTATTAAAGATCATAGAAACTTTGATAAACTAGAAATTTGCGATAGTTTAAAGAATAATTTCTTTTATGAGAATAAATGTATATTAAATGGTAGAAATGAATTAGAAAAATTTTTAGTAGATAAGTTAAACAATATAAAAAATAATAATGCAAGCAAGAATATCTATTTTAAATTGTATCTAAAAGAAAATGAAGATGCTTGTAGTTTAATATCAAATGCAATCAGCAAAGCATCGATAAAAACGTTTTATTTTTCAACAGGTTATACATTAAATTCTAATTCAACTCAAAATGTCTATTTAATCAGATTAAATTAAAATATTAATAAAGCAAAAGAAAAGGGTGAGATAAAATGGCAGAATTAAAAGTAGGTTCATCTATTAAGATTGAATATGGAGATGAGGCAAAAATAATAGGTGAGCTTGGAAGTGGAGCACAAGGTATAGTTTATCTTGTGGAATATAAGGGCAAAAAATATGCATTAAAATGGTATTTCTACGATAAATTAAGAGAACCTAATGCATTTAGAACTAATATAAGAAATAATATAGAAGATAAATCACCAAGTGATAAATTTTTATGGCCACAATATTTAACAGAAGGACAACAAAATGGTAGTTTTGGATACTTAATGGATTTAATTCCTTCAAATTATGTAGGTCTTACTGATATATTAAATACTTATAAAATAGAGCAAATAAAAGGAACAAATCAAGTTAAAAAAGTTCCTGTTAAGTTTACAAGTTTAGAAGCAGTAGTGAATGCTGCTATAAATATAGTAATTGCATTCAGAGAACTTCACAGAGATGGGAAAAGCTATCAAGATTTGAATGACGGAGGTTTCTATATAGATGTACAAACTGGAGATTTATTAGTTTGTGACTGTGATAATATCGCTCCAGAAGGAGATAACTATGGAATAGCTGGGATGCCAGGATATATGGCTCCTGAAGTCGTAAGGGGTATAGCTAAACCAGATGTTCAAACTGATAAATATTCTTTAGCAGTTGTATTATTTAAATTACTATTTAGACATGACCCACTTGAAGGAGCTAAGGTTTTAAAAAGTGTTTGTCTACATGAAGCAGCAGACTTAAAACATTATGGAAAAGAAGCTGTATTTATATACGACCCAGAAGACACGTCTAACAGACCTGTTAAGGGCGTGCATGATAATGTAATCAACTTATGGAGAGTTTATCCAGAATATATAAGAGATGCATTTATAAGATCATTTACAACAGGAATCAAAAATCCTAACCACAGAATAATCGAAAATGAATGGCAAAAATTATTTGTGAGACTTAGATCAGATATAATTCACTGTGAATGTGGAAGAGTTAGATTCTCTAATGCTTATGTTAATAAAGATGGAATGTATATATGTCCAAGCTGTTCAAATAAATTCTTATCAATTAAATTCGATGATATAGATATACCTGTATTTGCAGGCCAAAAACTATATAGATGCTTTACTGCAAAAGGAAATGATGACTTTAACACAGTAACAGCTATTATAATGGAAAATAAAAAACACAAAGGTGTAATGGGTATAAAAAATAACACACAAGATACATGGAAATGTACACTTCCAAACGGTGAAATAAAAGAAGTTGAACCAGGAAAAACAAGAGCTTTAGGAAAAGGAATGACAATAGATTTCGGAAAAAGTATAATAGCAAAATTATAAAAATTAATAAATGAAGAATATTTTAAACACGAAGGAGGAGGCAAAGATATGCCACTAAATTTACATAAAGATGAAGAAATTACAATAGATGAATTTAAGGAATATGATTTTGACCCGCTAGAAGTAAAACCAATATCTAAAAAGAACTTAGTTATATTCTTTTTAGTTGATACATCAGGAAGTATGAGCGGCAAAAAAATAGGAACATTAAATACAACTATGGAAGAATTACTGCCAGAATTAAGAGGTCTAGGTGGGGCAACTACAGATATAAAACTAGCAGTTATGACGTTTTCTAGTGGTTGTGAATGGATAACAAAAGAGCCTATGTCAGTTGATGATTATCAATACTGGACAAGACTTAAAGCAGAAGGGTTAACAGATTTAGGAGAAGCTTTTACAGAGTTATCTAATAAACTTTCAAGAAAGGAATTTTTAAATGCTCCATCGCTAAGCTATGCACCAGTAATATTCTTATTAACTGATGGTTATGCAACAGATGATGCACTAGAAGGTTTAAAAACTCTTCAACATAATAATTGGTATAAATACGGATTAAAAGTTGCATTAGGATTAGGTGAGAAATTTGATGAAGAGTTATTAAAGAAATTTACTGGGAATCCAGAACTAGTAGTTACAGCTAAAACATCTGATCAACTTTCAAAATTAGTTAAAACTATAGCAGTAACATCTTCACAAATAGGAAGTAGAAGTATGACACTAACTAACGATGAAGACGGACGTGAAATAATGCCAGAAGATGTTCTTGGAACAAAAGAAAAAGAATTAGCAGATACTATTAAAGATACTATAAATAATGATGATGATTTTGTTGAAGACTTCGATGTTGAAGACGGATGGGATGATTAATTTAAATTCAGATTTGCTAGGGATATTACCCTAGCAAATTTAATAAGTAGCCTAGGAGGTGGAGACAGTGTTAAGTGGAATAAGCGCTATTACAATAGGCCAAAGTCATATAGATAACAAAACAGAGTGTCAAGACTCTGCAATATTAGATTTCAATGACAAGTATGTAATGGGGGCTGTTGCGGACGGTCATGGATCAAAAAAACACTTTAGAAGTGCAAAAGGTTCTCAGTTTGCAGTAGAGGCAGCTAAATATAGTATTTATGAATATATGAATGATAATTACGAAAAATTTGTAGATGCTTACAACAAAGATAAAAAATACTTAATAGATAGAATTATAAAAATGCTGATAACAAAATGGCATGAAAAAATACAAGAAGATATAAATAATGAACCAATAACTCAAGAAGAAATAGATAAATATTTAGATGGAAATTTCAATGAAGATAAAATAGCATCAATATATGGAACAACTTTATTAGTAGGTGTTATGGGGGAAGGATGCAATTTTGGTTTTCTTATAGGAGATGGAAGTTTTGTAGTAATCGACAAACACGGAAAAGCTTATATTCCGATAGAAGATGAAAATAGCAAAGCAAATTATACTACATCATTAAGCAGTTCAGATTCATTTAATGGATTTGTGACACATTTCTTTGATGAGATGCCATTTTCTATAATGGTATCGACAGATGGACTTGTTAAGTCTTTCGCAGATGATAATGACTTCTTAGATTATAACCAAGCTATAGCAATGGAACTTGATGGACTTGATACAGTTGATAAAAGAATCGAGATGGAAGAAAGACTAGGAAGACTATTTGAGCAACGTTCAAGAGATGGTAGCGAGGACGATATATCAATTTCAATAATATTTAATAGCGATGCATATGAAAGTGTAAAACAAGGACTTGAAACTAGAAGAAAGCTAAATAAAATAGATGAACAAATTGGACTTTCAAAGAAAAAAATAGTAACGCTTGATTTTAAACAGAAACAAATTGAAAATGAGAGAAATATAAACATAGAAAATTGGAAAAAAGTAGCGCTGGAAAAATCGAAATTAAAACAATACAGTGAAAAATTAATAGAGAGAAGAAATGCTTTAGAAGAGGAATTAAAGAAAATAGAAAGAGAACAAGACGAATTGAGTAAAAAAAAAATAGAACTAGATTCGAGTATTAAACAATATGAAGAAATAGAAAAAATAAAATCAGATGAGCAAGATAAGAATCTTGCTGATAAACAGAAAGAAGAAGAAAATATACAAATTAAAGAAGCAGAAAAAAGAAGGTTACAAGACATATTAAATAATTAAATTTTGATATTTTCGCTTAGGAGGAATATCGGTGGAAGCAAAAGTAATGATGATAAAATGTCAAAAAAATAGAAAGGCTTTTGGGGCAAGAATACAAAAAGAAGGACCGAATTGGAGAATGACATGGGCTTTTAAAATAGATGAAAGAATTGCTCAAAAAGAAAAATTTTCATCAGAAAGTACAATAAAGGGAAGTTTTATATTTGATGAAGAATATCCAGGATGCCCTCATTGTGGAGCACAAAGCTTTTTTACTTGTGGAAAATGTGGCAAGATAACTTGTTGGGATGGAAGCGATACTGCAACTTGTGCATTGTGTGGAAATAAGAGCAAGATACAACTTGTAAATGAGCTAGAAGTAAAAGGCGGAGGATTTTAGATAATTTTGATATCAGAGAGGTAAAGTAATATGTCAAATGATTTTGAGTTTGAATTTGAAGATTATGACCCTTTAGAAGCAAAGCCAATTACGAAAAAAAGTATGGTTATATTTTTTGTAATTGATACATCAGAGAGCATGAAGGGCAAAAAAATAGATGATTTAAATAGAGTAATGAGAGAGATAATACCACAACTCGCAGGGGTTGGTGGTTGCAATACAGAATTAAAATATGCAGTACTTTCATTTTCAAGTGGTTGCAAATGGATAACATCAGAACCAATGATTGTGGAAGATAATAACAGTTGGAAGGATTTAAGTGCAAATGGAATTACTGATTTAGGTATGGCATTTGAAGAATTGACATCTATGTTATCAAGAAAGAAATTTTTAAAATCACCATCTTTAAGTTATGCACCAGTAATATTTTTAATGACGGATGGATATCCAACTGATAATTATAAAAAGGGATTAGAAAAATTAAAAAATAATAATTGGTATAAATACGGAATGAAAATAGCTCTTGGAATAGGGGATTATTTTGATGAAAGTGTTTTAGAAGAATTTACAGAAAATAAAGAGCTTGTAGTCAAAGCAGCTAATTCATCTCAACTTGCAAAATTGATAAAAACAATAGCAGTAACATCTTCACAAATAGCAAGTAAAAGTATGACTATAGTTAGTGATGAAGAAAATGAATTAGATTATGAAGATGTAGAGGGAAATAAGCAAAAAGAGATGGTAAAAATAGTTCAAGACACAGTATCTGATGACGAATTTATAGAAACATTAGAACTTGAAGATGGATGGGACTAATCGAATTTTGTGGGAGGTGAAAAAATGGATAATGAAAAATGGACTCACGAAGTTAAAAACAATGATTTAGCTGATGGATTAGAAGATTGTAAAATATTTGAGAATACTTTAGATAACAATTTAGATAAAAAAACTGAAGAAAATAAAAATGAAAAAGATGGCGAAATAACTATAGAATATATAGATGAAAATCCAGTGGATAATAGTAATGACAATGATTTAAAAATGGAAGAGCAGAATCAAAAATACGATGAAGAAGGTATTACTATTCTTGAAGATACTACTGAAGAAGACGATGATGATGGCTTGTTATTTTTAAATAAAACTAGAAATGAAGAAGTTAAAAATAAAGAACCTGAGATAGATAGTGATTCGACAATGGATGAAATTATAAAAAATGAAGAGGTTATAAAAAAAGAAAACCTTCTTCGACAAAGAGAATGGGCAATGGATTTAGCAGAGTTTCCAGTTGAGAAAAAAATAGAACTAGAAATTGAAGACAACAAAGAAGATTCTACTGATGTTGAAACAAAAGAAGAAAATGAATCACGATATGAGGATGATACAATAATATTACCAGCTATTGAACCTATATCCCCAGAATTAGCTGTCGATATAGAAAATAATATAGATATTGATATAGTAAAACCAAAGAATTTTAATGAATTAATAAGTACAAGGGGAGTAATTTTAAATAATTATATCTCTGGAAATGCAAAATTCAACAGTATAAGTGAAAATCTAGGTGTTTGTATAGAATTATGCAAATTATTTGCAAGTGTACATAGCATGGGATACTGTTTTAATGGAATAACAGGAGAAGATATAATAATAACTCAAAATAAAGAATGCAAACTTTTAAACGATAAAAAAATAGTTTCAGTAAATGATGACTCCTATGAAGTGAATTATGAAAAAACTTGTGCCCCAGAAATACTTAGAAAAGAATCTAGACCTAATATAAATTCTGACAAACATACAATGGCATATATAGTATTTGGACTTTTATTTAAAAGTGATCCATTTGAAGGAAGTAAAACTTTAAATGAGGTTTATTATACAAAAGAAGATCAATTAAAAGCTTACGAACATCCAGTGTTTGTTTATAGCTATAAAGATAAGAGTAATATGCCGGTTTATGGTATACATTCTATACTTATAAAATACTGGAATAGATTTTATTCTGATGATATAAAAATGATATTTAGACAAAGTTTTGTAGATGGTATAGATGAATATGAAGCAAGACTTGAAGATACAACATTTATAGAAATGCTTACTAACTTTAAACATATAGTAGACTCTAAAAATACTAAGCAACAAGATGAAAAATTAAAACTACAAAATAAAAAAGAAAATATATTACAAAAGACAAAGGAAAGATTAAAACAAGGATTTGATGATATAAAACCATCAAAAAATCATGATAATAAAGATTTTGAAGAGAAACAAAATATAATCGAAATAAATAAAGATGCAGCTAAAAAACCAGTTGAAGGAGCAAAATATATGCTTCGAATAGATTATTCATATGCAGGTGTTGCAAATGCAGATTGTGAAATATTACCATTAACTCCGGGGGTAGAAATTTCAAATAATATAATTGGATATGAAGATATTAAACCAGAAAAAATAGTTGGAAAAGTAATTCAAAATGCTAAACATAAGGGTGTTATAGGAATAAAAAATATATCTGAACATAATTGGTTAGCAACTAAAGGTGATAGAGAAGTAAAAGAATTCTCACCAGGAAAGGTAATTGTTATAACTGAAGGCGTAAAAATTGATTTTTATCCAGAAAATAAAAGCATCTCAAAAACTAAATGGAGTATTGTAAAAGCTTAAAAATAGATTTTTATTAAAAATACAAAAAGGCTAATCGCACATTTGTGTATGTGATTAGCCTGTTTTTTGTATGTAATTTAAATTATATATGCTTTTAGAATCGTAATAGTCCATAATATTTAACACCTGTAATTAATGATGACCTACATTATTTATATCATCTCTGTATTTATTCATAACACCTTTAAATAATTCTGAAACAGAAGGTGGTGTCCAAGTTATTGCATTTGCACCTGCTTCAATTGTTTTTCTTATACTTTCTTCAGTTGGACCACCTGTTGCAATTATTGGAAAATCAGGATAGTCTTTTCTAATTTTTGCTACTATTCTAGGTGTATCAGCAGAGGCAGAAACGTTAAAAATAGTTGCACCTGCTTCAATTCTATCGTGTATGTTTGTTTGGTCATTTACAATTGTAACTATAACTGGAATATCTAGTGCTTCAGATAGAGAACTCACAACTTCATCTGATGTTGGAGCATTTACGACAACACCAAGTGCTCCTTGTAATTCAGCATTAGTTCCTAATAAAACTGCACGCATTCCTTGGGTAAGACCTCCGCCAACTCCAGCAAAAACTGGTATATCAGAAGCCATAATAATAGATTGTGTTATTATTGGCTGAGGGGTAAATGGATACACTGCCATAACAGCATCTGCATTTACATTTTTTATAATAGCTAAGTCAGTAGAAAATACAAGAGATTTAATTCTTTTGCCAAAAATATTTATCCCGCTACATTCCCTAATGACTTCAGGTACACGCAAAAAAGATTTTCTAAGTATACCATCAATTGCTTTTGGTCTTTGTTTCATGGATGAAAGCCTCCTTAAAATTTAATATTAAAAAATTTTATATCCTTTCTATTATAAATTAGAAGTTGCAATTTTTATAGATTTTATTTTTAAAATTATAAAATTTATTTATGAATACTATATTAATCAAGTTAAAAAATGACAAATTTATAATTAAAATAAAATTTTTTTAAAAATAAATTAAACCATTAATTGACAAGCAAATTTGTATATATTAAAATCATACTTATACTTATTTACAGGTATATTATAAAGCGTTATTAGTATTATTTGTTATCTTGATAATAAAAATACAACTAAAAAAATAATGCATCTTTGGTAAAACTAAATAGGAGGAGAGATATGAACAAAACAAAAATCGCAGCTACCATAACTCTTGTGGCGATGGTCACTAACTTTTCAGCTAGCACAACAAGTGTTTTAGCATATGAATTAAGTAACAAAGATGAAGTAACTAGCAGCATATCAAACAAAATTATTCAAGCACATCAATCATCTAGCGCAAATGGAGATGACGCTACCAAAGAATCAAAAAACAACGCAAACAGTTTAGAAGCAGAAATTAAAAAGTTTGAAAAAACGAATGGCAAATTTGAAGAGGCTTATAACAAGGTGTTTAAAGTCGATAATTCAGAGATTGCAAGCGTTAAGAGCAATGATGGATCTACAACTCAAAATCTTATGAAAGCGTTTGACGACGAGGTAGAAACTTATTGGGCAAGTAGTAAACTTAATAGTGATACTTTTAAAAATGAGATAGTTGTAACACTAAAAGAGTCTACAAAAATAGACACTATGATTTACGGTGGAACTCCGCATTGGCAAAAAGGATATGCAGAGCAATTTGAAATCTATGCATCAAATACTGATGAAGGAGATGATTTTAGGTTAATAGCGACAGGTGAGCAACCAGCAAACCACGATATTAAAGAAATCAACTTTACACCTACTAAATTAAAAAGATTAAAATTTGTATTTAAAAAAGGAAACTTAAATCAAGCCGCTTGTTCAGTTTTCTGGCTATACAAACATGACGACGTAAAAGAAACTATAAATAATCTTTTTACAGATGGAACAATGGTAAAATTAAAAGATGAATATAACAGCCAAGAAGCAATAGATGCTTTAGAGGAAAAGGTTAATAAACATCCATTAAAACACCAATTTGTGGACATTTTAAATGAAGCAAAAGAATTGTTAAAAGAAGAGAAAGATTTTACTGATAGAACATTTACACTTACACAAAATGGACATACTCACTCAAAATCTAGAAATGTTCTTAGAATGTCGCGTCTTGGGACGGATTTACAATCAACAGGTATAGTAGCAAGACCAGGACAAGTATTTAAAATTTTTGTAGAAGCAGATAGTAATACAAAACTTCCACAAATAGTATTTACTCAACAAGAGGGACATTTTTCTCATTGGCAAAAAGAGTATCAGCTTAAAAAAGGTCTAAATGTTATAACAGTTCCTGAAATTTATAGTGATTCATGGAGCCAAAAATCTGTAAAAGGTGGGGCTGTTTATTTAATGAACAGATACACAGCTGATGAGCAAGGAAAAGCTCCAGTAGTGCGTATAGATGGTGGAGAAGAATTCCCACTATATAATGAAGGCGATGATAAAGACGCATTTTTAGAAAAATTAAAAGCATATAAAGAAAAATTAGATAAAAATCCAGATACAACAGTTGATATATTTGAATTTAATACAAAAAGACTTTTATATACAGGAACAGCAAAAGCAGCATATCAAGTATATGTAAAAGAGGGCGTTGATGTTGGGGAAAGTATACAAGTTTGGAACGATAAAATCCAAGAAGCATTTGACTTTGCAGGATTAAAGGACGACCCATCTGATCCAACTAACGACTCAACAAATGTTAGAACAACAATAAGACTTATGCAACCTTATGGAGCTGCATATGCTGCATATGGTCACGTAGGGATACAAAGAGGTATTCAAGAGATAGCACTTAGAACTGACAAAGATAGTATAAATAGTATACTTTGGGGAATGGTTCATGAAGTTGGACATCAAATGGATATATCAGAAAGAGAATGGGGCGAAATAACAAACAATATGTTTGCCAACAATGCATATATCAACAATGGTGCAGGAGACAGAGTCCCATATAGCCAAATACAAACTTCATTGGCACCAGACGATGCATCAACAAATTTTGATAATCTTGACTACAGCCAAAGACTAGGTATGTTCTGGCAATTACACTTAAAGGACAATACATATTGGGCAGAAGTTGAAAAACTTTATAGAAAAAGAAAACCAAGCGTTAGCAATGAACAAGCTAAGAGAGATACATTCGCAAAATATGCATCAGAAGTTTTAAATATGAACTTAACAAAACATTTTGAAAAATATGGATTTAACTTATCAGAGAGTTGCAAAAAAGAGCTTGAAAAATATCCAGATGGTCAAAAAACTTGGTATCTTGATTCAAGAGCCTTAACTTATGAAGGAAATGGATTTGAAGATAAAGACACAGGATTAGACGTTTCTTTATCAAAATCAAGTAGCGGAATAAGACTGAGCATGAATATGCCACAAGATAAGAGAGATGATTTATTAGGTTATGAAATAATAAAAAATGGTAAAGTAATAGCATTTACAACATCATCAAGCTACACAGATACAAAAGCAACAAATACAGACGAAGAGATACAATACGAGGTTGTACCATATGCTATTAATTTAGATACAGGTGACAAAGTTGAAATAAATTCACTAAGACCAAGTATAAGTATCCAACAAGAAAAAGTAACATTAAAATTAAACGAAGAATTTGATGCTAAAAAATATGCAAAAGCATTTACTAATTCTGGAGAAAATATATCAAGTGAATTAAAAATAGATAGTAATGTAAATACATCTAAACATGGAAATTATGAAGTAAATTACATACTTGAAAAAGATGGTTCAACTGTTAAAAGAAGAATGAAAGTAGAAGTAGTAAGTGACTATGACTATTTATCAGATTTTAAATGGGAATCAGCAACAACTGTATGGGGTACTCCAAGAAGAAACTCTAACATACAAGGTCGAGTAAATGGACAAACTGAAAGGTTTGAAAAAGGTTTTGGAATACATGCAAATGGTAAAATAACTTACGATTTATCAGACAAACAATACGACAGATTTGAAGCATTACTTGGGGTTGACCCATCAGCAATTGACCCAAATAATAATTCAAGTGTCAAATTTAAAATAATAGCAGACGGTAAAACTTTAACATCTACAAATGTTTTAGGATACTATGACAACATGGTTTATGTAAATGTTCCTGTATCAGGAGTTAAAAAACTTGTAATTGAAGTTTCTGATGCTGAAAATGGAAATACAGCAGACCACTGTATAATAGTTAATCCAAAATTAACTACAAATAATGCTAAGCCTAAAATCAATGCAGAAGACAAATATATAAAACTTGGGCAAGACTTTGATGTAAGAGAAGGTGTTAAAGCACATGACCAAGAAGATGGAGATTTAACAGCTCAAATTCAAGTAGAATCAAATACTTTTGTAAAAGATAAAATAGGAAAATATGAAGTTGTATATAAAGTTGCTGACAAAGATGGCAACGAAACAACTAAGAAAATAAATGTTACAGTGTGTGAAGATTACAAAGTTAAAAAATCTAAACATGGACAATTTGCAAATTTAGAAGAATACAACAAAGAATTTAAATTGCCTATAAAATCTGTAAAAAATAATGCAGGCAATTATCAAAGTAGTGTAATAACTAATGCAATAGATGGTAAAATAAATACTCACTGGGAGACAGATTCTCCAAACAATAACTCATTTAAAAATGAAGTAACATTTGACTTAGGTGAAGTTCAAGAAATAAGCAAAATAGCATATGCATCAAGACGTGACGGAAACTTCAAAGGTTTTGCAACACAATTTGAAATATATGTATCAGAAAGCGAATCAGGAGATGACTTCTACTTAGCGGGACAAGGTTCGTACTCTGGGGCAATAAGCGACGTTGTCGAATTTAATGTTAGCAAAGTAAAAGCAAGAAGAGTTAAGTTTAAATTTGTACAAGCAAGCGGAGACTGGGCAAGTTTCAGTGAAGTAGCATTTTACAAAGAAGATAAATTAAGCGACAAAATGGCTGGTTTATTCAAAAATGACGACAAAACAGAAGTAGCAGATAGCTACAACACTTTAGAAAAATTAGATACTTTAAGAGAAGAAGTTAAAGATCACAAAGCATATGAATTATTCAAAGTTGAATTAGACAAAGCAGAAAAATTAATAAGAGATAAATTCCCAACTTTAAAATTTGAAGAATTTACAATGGTTAAGAAAAACTCAGAATTCAATTTAATGGATGGTGTAGTTGCTGACGACAAAGAAGATGGCGACATAACTAACAAAGTAGTAGTAGATAATGGTGGATTTAACCCAAATAAAGTTGGAACTTACACAGTAACATATACAATAACTGATAAAGATTCAAATATTACAACAAAACAAAGAACAATAGTAGTTTACAGCAAAAGTACATATTTATCAGATATGAACTGGGAATCTGCTAAAACTGGATGGAGAACTGTTACTAAAGATACAGCAGTTGGTTCATCTGACAAAATCAAACTTAATGTAGATGGAAAAGTTAAAACATTTGACAAAGGTATCGGAGCAGCAACAAATGCTGAAATAGTATACAATTTAGATGGAAATTACAACTATTTCACAACATATTTAGGAACTGATAAAAACTACGATATGGACAGTACAACAATAAGATTTAGAATACTTGCTGATGGAAAAGAAGTTTACACTTCTGATGTAATAAGAAAAAATACTCCAGCAGAATTCGTAAACTTAGATGTTACAGGAGTTAAAAAACTTGTATTAGTTGCAGATGATGTAGACGGAAACCTAGTTGGTGACTTTGCATCTTGGGCTGATACAAAGGTTTATCAATATAACTCAAAACCAGTAATAAAAGGTGATGATGTAGTAGTATTTGATGTAAAAGAAAAAGTAGACTTACTTCAAGGTATAACTGCTACAGACTTTGAAGATGGAGATATAACTTCATGCATTCAAATAGAAACAGATTATACACAAGGAAAAGCGGGTGTATTTGAAGTTGTTTACTCAGTAACAGACAACGATGGATTTACAACAAAATTCACAAGAAAAGTAGCAATAACAGGCGAAGAAACTTACATATCTGATTTATCATGGAAATCTGCAACAATAGGTTCAGGTGCAATCGGAAAGGATATATCAGTAAGAAGAGAAACAATACAAATAAGAAATGAAGATGGTTCATACCAAGCATACGAAAAAGGTATAGGAACTCATGCACAGTCAGAAATAGTTTATGACTCAGCAGATTATGATATATTCGATACTTGGGTTGGACTTGATAGGTATGTAGCAGGAGAAAGTGTAGCAAGTGTTAACTTCAAAATATATGTTGATGGAGTATTAAAAGCAGAAACAGGAATAATGAAGGCTGACACACCTAAAAAACGTCTAGTAGTAGATGTTAGAGGGTCTAAACAAATTAAATTAGTAGCAGACCAAGCAACTAACGGAAACAACTGGGACCACGCTGACTGGGCAGACGCTAAATTTAGAAATGTACCAGAGTTTAATACAGCAGAACTAGAAAAACTTCTAGAAGAGGCTAAAGAATTAGACTTAAACAATTATACTGAAGAAAGCATAGAAGCATTAGAAAATGCAATACAAACAGGGGAAGAAGCTATGACTTCAGAAAACCAAGAAACTGTAGATAAAGCAGTAGAACAGTTAAGAAATGCAATGAATTCATTAGTAGAAGCTAACTTAAACCAAGTAGTGAAAATACAAGATGAATACTTAAGAAAAGCAATACAAAAACAACTTAACTTATCTGGACAAATAACAGTAGGTGACATGAGAAAGCTTGTTTCACTTAATCTGTCACAAGTTGAAAGCTTAGAAGGATTACAATATGCGATAAACTTACAATCATTAAACATACAATACAATGAAATTAGAGATTTATCACCGCTAAAAAATCTTAAAAAATTAACAGATTTAAAAGCAAATCCTATAGGTGGATTAATGTCGACTAACATTCGTCCACAAAATAATAAAGCGACAATTAACTTTGACTTTATAAACAGAGAAGGTAAAAAATTAGCTCCAACATTAATAACACTAAAAAACAACAAAACACAAGAAGTAAAACAATTAAACGTGGGAGAATGTGTTGATGAAAACGGACTAGTAACAATCGACACAGAAGGTCTTGCTGCATGCTTCTATACAGTAATGCTAACATACCAAGACAGAGCTAATAATTGTACAGCACAATATATGTTTATGATAAATAACGAACAATAAATATATAATTAAAACTAAACATAAGGGGACTATCACAGGGAAATCTTTGTGAATAGTCCCCATTTATAATAAAAAATTAACTAGGAGTAGGGTATGTTAAATAAAAAAATAGCAATAATAACTTTAGCCGCAGTTATTTCAAACTTTTCTTTCACTACAACAAATGTTTTAGCAGATGAAATAACTAAAAATGTAAAAATCGTAGCACAAACTAAAAACAACCAAAACTTAAAGACAAAGAAGTCAAACAAAAGCAAAAATGAATCTAAATCAAATGAGTCTAACTCAGAAAGAACATTCACACTTGCCCAAAATGGTAACATATCATGGAAAGCAAGAAATGATTTAAGAATGACTTATTTTGGAACAGATTATCAATCGACAGGTATAGTAGCAAGACCAGGCGAAACATTCACGGTATATGTAGAGGCAGACGAGGGAGCGCCAATGCCTAAAATAGCATTCAGTCAACACGAAGCCCTATACTCAAACTGGGTTAGATGGTATGACTTAAAGCCAGGTAAAAACGTAATAACTGTTCCAGAAATTTACGACAACTCATGGAGTAACAAAACAGTAAAAGGTGGAGCAGTATACCTACTAAATAGATACACAGCGAAGGAACAAGGAAAAGCTCCAGTTGTTACAATCGAAGGTGGGGAAACTTTCCCAATATACAACGAAGGTGACGATAAAGCAGCATTTATAGAAAAACTAAAAGCATATAAACAAAAACTAGATCAAGACCCAGAAAACACAGTAGACTTATTTGAGTTCAACACAGAAAGATTACTATACACAGGAACAGCATCAGCAGCCTACAAAGTATATGTAGAAGAAGGAGTAGATGTTGGGGAAAGTGCAGCAAACTTAAACAGCCAAGTTCAAGAGATGTTCGACTTCTCAGGATTAAAAAATGACCCAACAGACCCAAATAATGACTCAACAAACGTTAAAACAACAATAAGACTTATGCAACCATATGGATTAGCATATGCATATGTAGACCATGTCGGCATCCAAAGGGATTACGAACCAGGAATGCTTAGAACAGACCAAGAAAGCTTAAATTCAGTATTATGGGCGACAGTACACGAAGTTGGTCACCAAATGGACATAATGGGTAGAGACTGGCCAGAAATTACAAACAATATGTGGTCAAACTACGCTCATATAAAACATGGAATGAATGACAGAGTTCCATATAACGACATATACAATGACTTAGCGCCAGAGGATTCACATAAATCATTCGATGATTTAGGTTATTTCCAAAGATTAGGGATGTTTTGGCAATTACAATTAAAGAAAGACACTTACTGGACAGAATTAGAAACTCTATATAGAGAAAGAAAGCAAAGCCCAGCAAATTATCAAGAAAAGAAAGATATGTTAGCAACATATTCATCAGAAATTTTAGGAATTAACTTAACTAACCATTTTGAAAAATACGGATTCACTTTATCTGACAAATGTAAAGAAAACCTAAAAAAACTACCAGAAACAAACGAAAAAACATGGTATCTAAATACAGATGCGATGGACTACAAAGGAAACGGATTTGATGGAGTAGACACAGGGTTAGACGTTACATTAATAAAAACAAAAACTGGTGCAAAACTAAGCATGAACATAAACGAAAATGTTAAAGACGACTTACTTGGCTACGAAATAATAAAAGACGGCAAAGTAATCGCCTTCACAACATCAAGTACTTACATAGACAAAAATGCAGATGAAAATACTCAGTACGAAGTAGTTCCTTATGCAAAAGACTTAACAACAGGAAACAAAGTTGATGTAAATTCATCAAAACCAATAATAAGTGTCCAACAAGAAAAGATAACACTAAAAAGAGGCGAAGTCTTCAATGCAAAAGATTACGTTAAAGGTTTTACTTACTCAGGCGAGGAAATAACATCAAAAATAAACGTAGAAACTAACGTAAACACTGATAAAAATGGAACTTATCAAGTAAACTATACATTAACAAACAACGAAATAACAGTAAATAAAACAGTAACAGTAGAAGTAGTAAGTGATTACGATTACTTATCAGACTTTGATTGGACATCAGTAGAAACACAATGGGGAACACCAAGAAAAAACAGCAACATACAAGGTATGGTCCACAACAATGTGAAAAGGTTTAAAAAAGGTGTAGGAATCCATGCAAACGGAAAAATAACTTACGATTTATCAGATAAAGACTACGATAAATTTGAAGCACTAATAGGTGTAGACACAGCTGTAGGAGAAAACAATAATTCAAGTGTAACTTTCAAAATCGTTGGTGACGGAAAAACTCTAGCAACAACAAAAGTTATGAATTACTATGACAATCTAGCTTACATAAACGTTCCAGTCAAAGGAATAAAAGAGTTAGTAATAGAAGTACATGACGGTGGAAATGGTAATGCATGTGACCACTGTATAATAGTCAATCCAAAGTTAACAACAAACAGCGGAAAACCTAAATTTACAGGTGATGACAAAGTAGCATTTAACATAAACGATAAAATTGATTTACTTAAAGGAATAAAAGCAACAGACGCAGAAGATGGTGATATAACATCAAAAATAGAAGTAGAAACAGACTACATCGAGGGCAACACAGGAATATTCAACGTAAACCTAACAGTAAAAGACAACGATGGAAACAAAGCCACATTCAAAAGAACAGTAGTAGTATCAGAAGAAGAAACATACTTATCTGACCTAAATTGGGAATACGGCTCAATCGGTTCAGGCTATATAGGAAAAGATAAGTCAGTAAGAGAAGAAAAAATACAATTAAGAAACGAAGACGGTTCATACCAAGCATTCGACAAAGGTATAGGAACTCACTCTTACTCAGAAATAATCTATGATTCAACAGGTTATGACATATTTGACACTTGGGTTGGACTAGATAAATTTGTATCAAACCAAGAAGCATCAAGCGTAATATTCAAGGTTTACGTAGATGGTGAACTAAAAGCACAAACAGGTGTAATGAAATCAGACTCGCCAAAACAACGTTTAATAGTAGATGTTAGAAATTCTAGCAAAATCAGATTAGTAGTAGAAGAAGCAGACAATGGCGACACTTGGGACCATGCAGACTGGGCAGATGCCAAATTTAGAAATCTTTCAAAATTTGATTTAACAGAATTAGAAAAAATCTTAGAACAAGCAAAATCACTAGATTTAAGAAACTACACTGATGAATCTGCACAAATGATAACTAAAGCAATACAAAACGGTGAAAAAGCGCTAAAATCTACTAACCAAGAGATAATAAATAAAGCAGTAGAAAACCTACAAAATGCAGTAAATAATGCTGTAGAAATAGATTTAAACAAAATAATAGAAATAAAAGACAAAAATCTTAAACTAAGTATACAACAAGAACTTGGATTACCAGGAGAAATAAGACTAGGTGACATAAGAGAACTTACATCGCTAACAGTTAAGAATAAGGAAATTAAAAGCTTAGAAGGTTTACAATATGCAGTGAATTTAGAAAGCTTAAATATACAAAATAACGAAATAAAAGATTTATCACCATTAAAAAATCTTAAAAAGCTTACAAATTTAAAAGCCAATTCTCAAAATATATATGAAGATTGGGTTTGGGCAAAAGGACAAGGAGTATCTGTAAACTACGACATAATAAACAGAAAAGGTCAAAAACTATCTCCAACATCTATAGTAATAAAAGACAATAGAACATGGGAGATGACAACACTAAACATAGCAGAATGCATAGACCAAAACGGAATAATATCATTCAGCACAGAAAACTTCTACAAAGGAATACACACAGTATATTTAACATACGAAGACAAAACAGATAACTACAAAACAGAATTAACATTCTTACTTGATAACAGATTAAAATAAAGATTGATATAAAATGATTTATACAATAAAAGACCTAGGCGTTATGCTTAGGTCTTTTGTATTACACTTTAAATTTTCTTTGATTTTATCTGTTTATTCTTTTATTCCTTGCATCTTGATCAAATCTGCTATCACCCCATAGGTATGATAGAGATGATATAACAGGTAGAATTACAAAGAATACTATAGAGATTGTAGGGTTATATAAAGAAAGATAAAAAATTAATCCAACGAATATTACAAATATAATAATAAGTATTAGCTGAAATTTTTGGTTAGCCCTACGTTCTTTGATTTTATTGAGAAAGTGTTTATTTTGCTCTTTTAACATACTTTCTATCACACCATGTTGCATAAAGCTGTACGATAGCATAAGTAATAAAAATACTATATCATATCCAATAGCAGGTACAACTTGTTTGGGATATTCAATAATTAATCTTGTAAAGTAGGGCATAAGCGATAGAAAAAATAGATATAAAATGTTTCGCCAGACTACTTTGATAGAAATTTTGTTACAAATGCTAAAAAGATAGTTATGTTTAAACCATTGCGAACCGACGACAATAAAGCTTATAAAGTATATAAAAAATGATGTTAGTACTGTTTTAATGCCATTAAAGGTGAATGACTTAGGCATAGGGATATCTAATACCATAATTGTAATAATTATTGCGATTACACCGTCGCTAAATGCTTCTAGTCTATTTTTTGAAATATCCATTTTGAATCTCCTTTTTGTAAAATATTTTAAATTTATTATTTTATGGTAACCAAATTTATTAAATTTATTTTCAAAAAAAAGCTTGCAAAAAACAAGCTACATAAAATATTTTTATTTATATAAAAATACGTTAATTTACAATAGAAGGTAATGACAATTAATTACAAATTAATTACAAATATTGTGGACTAAACAAAATAAAATATTTATATGGTATAATTTAGAACAAGAAAAATATTCCAAGGGGGAAATTATAAATGAAGAAAAAATTATTATCTTTAGTGATGTCATTTATGATGATATTCACATGTGTGATACCGATTTCTGCACAGTCTACGAATAGACCAGCTGAATCAAGTATTGTAGACATACTAGAAGATATTTTAGGGAAAGATGATCCTGAAATAGAAATGAAAACAGGAACAATGAAAATTGGACAAACTAAAACTGTAAAAGTTGACGGGGATTTAGCAATGCATATTTATCAATTAGATGTTGCAAAAGAAACTAGCATACAACTAAAAGCTAATACAAATGCACAAGTATTTGAAGTTGCGATAACTAGTGATGAATTAGAACCAGTTTGGGAAGATTTTGTTGTAAATGAAAAGAAAGATAACAAAGAATTAACTACAGATCTTAAATTAAAAGCAGGTTCTTATGCAGTAGTTGTTACAGCAACAAAAGGTACATCAACAATTACATCTACTGTTAAATCAACAGCTTTAAAAACTATATCACCATTTACAGTTGATGCAGTTCTTCCAGGTGCAAACGTTGTTAGTGGAACTGGATTAAAAGGAGCAACTGTAAAAGTTGTAACTTCAGAATTTAAAACTTATACAACAACTGTTGATCAAAATGGAAAATATAGTGTAAAAATACCAACTCAAGAAGAATATGATTCTATAATGGTTAAAATAAGCAAAGATGGATATGCTTCAAAATTAAAAGTTGTAGATGTTGAATACAAAGAAATAAGAACTTTTACAGTTAATAATATAAAAACTACTTCAACTACAGTAACTGGAAAAGGATTAAATGGAGCAACAGTAAAAGCTTATGTTAATGGAAAACAAATAGGAAAATCAGCTACAGTTAAAAATGGAAAATATTCAATAAAGATACCTAAACAAAAAATAGGAACTAAAGTTAAAGTTAAAATAAGCAAAACTGGATATGAATCTAGAACAAAAACTGTTACAGTTAAAAAAGCATTTACTTCTAATTTAACTATAAACTCTGTTAAGAAAACTTCAACTTATGTAACTGGTAAAGGACAAAGTGGAGCAACAGTAAGAGCTTATGTTAATGGAAAACAAATAGGGAAATCAGCTACAGTTAAAAATGGAAAATATTCAATAAGAATACCTAAACAATCAAAAGGTAAGAAAATAACTGTAAAAATGACTAAAACTAATTATATAACTGTATCAAAAACTACTACAGTAAAATAGAATATAATTTTTAAATATATAAGGCACCTCACATTTTGTGAGGTGTTTTTATCTAAAAAAGAAAAATTTTATTTTGATAGTTTGATTAATTTTTTTTAACAAATAAGATATAATTAAAATATAGAGACTTTCCAATTTAAGCAGAAACCAGTTTTATAAGAATTAAAAATATATAATATTAAATCGAGGTGGAAGATAAAATGGATATAATGGGGAAAAAAGTAGTACATAAACATTTGGGTGAAGGAATAATATCAGACTATAAAGTGAAGAATGGAGTATCATATATAGTAGTTGACTTCTCTGAGGATAATCATAAAGAATTTTTATTTCCAGATATATTTAAAGATTTTGTTAAAGCAAAAGATGAGGATTTTGAAGAATATGCTAAAGAATTACTTGAACAAAAGCAAAAAAGAGATAAAGAAAAAGAAGATGCAATAAAACTTCAAAGAAAAAAAGAACAAAAAAATCTTATAAGAGATGAAATTATTTCTAATAAAGGAAGAACACCTAAAAGAAAAAATAAAATAAATTCAACAAAGAAAACTTCAAATTAAAATAAAAAATTAAAAAAAATTTTAATAAAAAAATAATTAGGTAATGCATTAAAAACATTACCTTTTTCTTATTTTTGAATTAAATAATAAATAATAATATAAAATACACTTTAAAATTAAAACATGTAAAAAATGATTTTAATAAAAAATTGACAAATTTGTCGAAATAATGTAGTATTTTGCATATCAAAACGATTAGTTTTAAAAATACCCAAATAGTGGGGAGGAAAATAACATGAACAAATTTTTAAAGAGAGCACAAGAGCTAGAAGCATCGATGAAAAGTGACAGACATTATTTACATCAAAATGCTGAGGTAGGATTTGATTTACCTATAACTACAAAATATGTTATGGATAGATTACAAGAAATAGGTCTTGAGCCAAAAGAAATATGCAAATCAGGAGTAACTGCATTAATAGAAGGTAAGAAACCAGGAAAAACTTATCTACTTCGTGCTGATATGGATGCATTATCAATGAATGAGGAAAACGTTTTAGAGTTCGCATCTAAAACAAATGCAGCGCACAATTGTGGACATGATATGCATACAGCAATATTATTAGGAGCAGCACAAATACTAAAAGAAAACGTTGATGAATTAGAAGGTAACGTTAGATTAATGTTCCAACCAAATGAAGAAGCCTTTTTAGGTTCAAAAGCAATGATAGAAGCAGGAGTACTTGACGATGTAGACGTAGCATCTTGTATGCACATGATGTTAGACTATGACGCATCAAACTATGCTTGCGCTCCAGGATTCTTCAGTTCGTCATGTGATGGATTTAAAATAACAGTAAACGGAAAAGGTTGTCATGGAGCAATGCCACATTTAGGTATAGATCCAATAAATGTAGGAATGAGCATATGTACAGCTTTCCAACAATTAGTATCAAGGGAAACTCCACCAAAAGAAACTGCTAGTTTAACATTTGGTCAATTCTCAGGAGGAAATACTCCAAACATAGTACCAGATAAAGTAGTTATACAAGGAACACTTCGTACTTATAATGCAGAACTTAGAGCAAAATTAGTAAATAGAATGCAAACTATAGTTAAATCTGCAGGAGAAATGTATGGAACAACTGTTGAATATGAAGTTCTTTCAGATGTACCATCAATTTATGTAAATCCAGAAATGTTAGAAGAAGTAAAAACATATTTAAGTGAAATAGAGGGACTTACTCTTGCTAACGATAACTTTAGAATAACACCATCAGACGATATGGCGTTTATATCTGAAAAAGTGCCAACAGTATATTTATTATTACAAGCACGTGTAAAAGATAATCCATATCCACACCACAACCCAAAAGTTTTATTCGATGAATCAGCAATGACTTGGGGGGCAGCAATGCATGCACAATGTGCATTTGAATGGTTAAGAAACCATAAATAATTACAATTGAAAAATTTAGAAAATTACGACTATTATCGAGATTGAAATTATAAACAATATTTATTTATATAAAAAAGTAAAAGTAATAATCTAATAATAAATAAAACACAATTTAATTAATATATATTAGAAAGGAAAATTTGCTGCATAGAATAATAGAATACTAGTATCTTAAATTTTATTAAAGCAGTAAATTTAAATTTACAACATGGAAAACAATAAAAATAGTAAAATATTTTACGGTTGGTGGGTTGTTTTAGGATGTGTACTAATAACAACGACAATGGTTCCGCCAATCATGTCATTAAGTAATAAATTTTTAATACAAGTAACAACAGAAATGAATATATCTAGGGGTGTATTTACTCTAGCAAATACAATAGTTCAAGGTCTTGGGATATTTATATCTCCAATAGTTTCAAAGAATCTAGCAAAAGGAAATATGCGTAAGATACAATCAATCAGTATAATCGGATTCGTATTAGCATATGCATCATATTCTTTAGCTAAAAGTCCAATACATTTATATATGTCATCATTCTTCGTTGGTTTATTCTACTTAAACTCAACATTAATACCAGTATCTATGATGGTTACAAATTGGTTCGTTGAAAAACGTGGAATCGCAATGAGTGTGACAATGGCAGGTATAGGTCTTGGAGGAACAATCTTCAGTCCAATAGTAACTAACTTACTTCAAAACTATGGATGGAGACATACATATTTAATAATGGCAGTTGTATTCGGATTTGGTAATGCAATAGGAACAGTTATACCACCACTAGTAACTTCTGAAGTATTTGGAATGGAAAAATATCCAGAAGCATATGGAATGGTAAACAGTGCTACTCAAGTTGGTCTTTCACTAGGATCATTATTAGTAGCATCAATGTATGACTTAAATGGCTCATATACATTAGCTTGGATGTTATTATTAGTATTAACAGCAGTAACTTTATTCTCATGGGTAGGTTCTTGCTTAGCAGCTAAGAGATATATGGCTAGTGATGTAGAATTAAAGCAAGCTCAATAATTTATGATAATTATTATTATATATCAAAAAAGGCATGTTCTTAGGAGCATGTCTTTTTTGATTTACTCCTAAAAAATTTATCTGAATCTGAAAAATAATATAAACTTGTAAATAATGTTTCTTAACTGGAATATTGTGGTATACTAAAATTAAAGACCAAAATGGGAGGGGTATAACATGATGGAAATAATAAAACCAGAAGAAATTTTAGCAGAGTTAGAAAGAATAACTCAAAAGGATCTAGAATGTATATATATCACAACTAACGCATTTGACATATATTTAAATGATGCGAGTTCGCTAAAGATGGACACAAACAAGGGGATAACTGGTATATATTTCAACACAAATGTTAATATGGAAAAATTTAAAGTAGACTCTATTGAAAGATTGGTCCATGATACAGAAGCATTCGACATGTTTACTGAGTATTATGATGAAGATGACGAATACGATTATTACAGAATTGACTTCAAAGACAGCGAAGTAAAAATATTCTTTAATAATGAACTATAAAACGAAAGGCTAGGTAGCAATACCTGGTCTTTTTATATTAAAAAACTATATGTTGGAATAAAATGCAAATGAATATAAAAAACGTTATAATATAAATAGGCATAATTACGATATACTAAAAATAATTTTTATGGGGTTGTATAGAGTAGTTATTGATAAGAGATAAAATGGGAAAAGGGAATATTAAAGGAGAAATTTAGCATTATGGAACAATTAAACAACAATGTGATAGGGGAGTTTTTTGAAAAATTAGGAATACTAGAGGAAAATGATAGAGATGAATTTTTCAAGAAAATAGATGAAAAGCATAAGGTGAATTTAACACAGGATTTGGATTTGGCAGTAGCTCTTAGAAAAGATAAAGGAAACGGAAAAATATACACGGTAAAAAATAAAGATTTAGAAACAACTATGGATTTTGCCGGATATTACTATGATTTATATAGACAATTTTTTGCATGGTTTATAGATTTTAAAAATTCATATGATAAAAATCTAGATGGAAAGAAAGTACTTGATTTAGGATGTGACAATGGGATAACTACTTGTTTTGTTGCAAATCTTTATCCAAATTCAGAAATAATTGGTGTGGATAAGTGTAAAAAAGGAATTAAATGTGCAGAGGAAATTGCTCAAAAGTTAGGTGTGAAAAATGTGAAGTTTGAAGCAGTTGATGCAAAAAAAGTAGACAAATTCTTTAAGGAAGAAAAATTTGATTTAGTTTTATCGAATAGATCAATGCTTGAAATTACTAATTTACCTAAATTAAAAAGCTTTTGGAGCATAGATGAGGTTGAAAATTCAATAGTTGTTGCAAATAGTGTACTTAAATTCTTCAAAAGCGTAGAAAAGGTAATGACACATGATGCAAAACTTATAACTTTTGAGAGATTAGATGGTCTTGAAGAAATATTAAACTTTATAAAATCTATGCATGCATCAGGATTATATGCAGATACAGATGCTATGTGTAAAATCCAATTTAACGAACTTAATGATGTTGAACAAATGCCACTTATAGTATTTGATAAAACTGAAAGAGATGAAATAGGATTTTATGATGCTATTGAAATATATAATAAACTTCCAATTTTAAATAAACAAAAAGATATCGAAGATGAATTTGCAATAGAACTACAATTTAAAGCACTTGGCGAAAAAGAATTAGTATATGGTACACAAATAGACTATAAAACTGGAGTAGGTAGTGAGAGAAGAGAAGTTTGGAAAGTTGGAGATAAATATGTAACTTACAAATACAGTAATGTTGGCCGTAGAGAATTAGTAACAGAAGGAATAGAAAAAGATAAAGCTATAAATGAAATCAGAGCAATGTCTAACTTTATCGGAAGAATTGGTCATAAGGTTACAGAATATCATAGTATAGAAGAGAGAGAAAAACTTGTAAAATAGATAAAAACTCCCATGTTGATTTAAATTTCGATGTGGGAGTTTTTAATATATTTGATTTATTTTAGATTTTAGATGATTGCAATATTATACGCATTTTGCGAAGTTAATATAAAGTCTATTACATAAGCCTGTGAAACTGTCAATATATAATTAAAATGGATTGAAAATAGATTCTGATAGCTAACTTAGTGATTAATAATATATAATATAATTAAGTTCGCAATTGTTATATATTACGAATGAAATGAAGGGGGGAATTAGTATGTTGAAAATTTCATTATTTATGTCATGTGCATTATTATTCGTATCATGTATGTTTTTTCTTCTTAAAGATAAAGCATCCATATTAATCACTGGATATTATTTCATATCAAAAAATGAAAGAGAATTATATGATGAATTTAAACTAAGTAAAGATTATGGAATAATAATGTTAAAATTAGCTTTAATACTTTTAGTAGGAGCAATTGGCTATGTTCTAATATCTAAATTAGTTTTATGGATATCGATTGTTATTTGGATTGTATACTTTGTGAAATTTACTGTTACTTTTAGATTTGATAAGTATAAAATTAATACTAATAATTAATTTTATTAGTATTAAACAATATTAATATATTGCGAATCACTTACAACAAATTAAACAAGCATGCCTTAGTATCTGTTGACATTACTAAGACATGCTTATTTTTTTTATTATCATACAGATTTTATTATAATTTTCTTATGCTTCTGCATCACATAATTCATGGTTAGGGGCATCATTTGTTTCTTCTTTTTTAAATAATGTTCTCGACAAGAAGAATAAATAAACACCACATATTACGATTTGAACAATTGTAGATGATGGAGTTGCAAGACCAACTCTAAATAAAGAAACTGGTTCAATTTTACTCATAACATAAGCAACAGGTATTCTCACGAAGAACGCACCGACTATACCTTGAATCATTACGATTGTTGTTTTTCCACATCCATTTAAGAAACCAATCATGCAGAATAAAAATGCAGTAAAGAAGCAGTCTATTGCATATGATTTTAGATAATCCCAAGCAGCAAGAATAACTTCATGATCAGTAGAGAATATTGATGCAAGCATATCGCCTTTGAAAAATGCTAAGAAGAACATGCAAACTCCACAACATAATGAAGTTCCAATTGCACAAATAAGTGCCTTTCTCGCTCTGTCGTATTTTCTAGCACCGTAGTTTTGGGCAACAAATGCAGAAACACCTTGTGAGAATGAAGATGGAACAAGCATTATAAATGCTGATAATTTTTGTGCGACACCCATACCAGCTGATGGAACAACACTCATGGCATTACCAATCATTACGATTACTAAGAATGATATTTGAACAAGCAGTTCTTGTAGAGCTATTGGAGCTCCAAATTTTATTATTTGTGAAGTAAGACCTTTGTGGAATTTTATACTTTTTAGTGAAAACTCAAATGGTAGACCTCTTTTTGCGATTATAATTAAAGATAAAATTACACTGATAGCCTGTGCAAGAACAGTCGCAAGAGCAGCCCCAGCAGCCGCCATATTGAATATTCCTACAAACACTAAGTCACCTAAAATATTTGCAACACAAGCGATAAAAACAGTCATAAGTGGAGTTTTTGCATCTCCAAGTCCTCTAAAAATACCACCAATTAAATTGTAAGCAACTATAAAAACAGCACCAGCACAGCAGATTCTTATATAAGTTGATGTTCCATCAAATGCCTCAGCAGGAGCGTTCATAAATGATGCAACACTTGGTGCAAATGTAACAAATACAACTGTTAAGATGATTGCAATTACTGCGAATATTGATATACCACTTCCGACAACATTGCCGGCATCTTTTTTCTTACCTTGACCGAGCTTTTGACCTATTAATATAGTTATCCCCATTGCAAGTCCAGTAATTGTAAGTGTTATAACTTGCATGATTTATATTATCCTCCCTTTTAAAATTTACAAATAAAATATTATTCTATATTAGTTCTTATTTTGTTTAATAGATTTAAAAAAGTATTGATTTCATCTTGATTTAGATTTTCTGCTAATATTCCTTCAACAGAATCTATGGCATATGCAATTTTTTTTGATAATTCAATTGCTTTTTGTGTTAAAATAATCTTTTTTAAACGAGCGTCTTCAGCAACAGGAACTCTTTTGATTAGGTCGTGTTTTTCCATATTATTAAGCATAAGGCTTACAGAAGAACGCTTTAAGTCAAACTCCATCTCCAAATCTTTTTGGAATACATCCCTATCGTTATTATCTGTTATAAAATCTATAACATATGCCTGAGATACTGTAATGTTGTCGTCAATTGCGCTTAGTACAGCAGTATCGACTTTTCTAGAAATTAAACGGCTAAGTTTATTTATATGTAGTCCTATTGGGTATTGTGATTTCATATTATCCTCCTAAATATTGTTTTGTACAAAACTATATAATCATGATTGTTTTGCACAAAACAATATTACAATGATAATTTCAAAATGTCAATAAATAATATAAATAACAATAAAATATTGGTAAAATAAATATATCGTGATAAACTTACACATAGATAATGATAAATGATATTGGAGGATAATATGAACAAAAAGGAATTTAACTGGGCAATATTAGGAGCAGGAGTAGTTGCAAATGAAATGGCAAATGCTTTAAAAAAAGCAGGCAAATCAATATATGCAGTGGGGAATAGAACACACAGCAAAGCAGTTGATTTTGCAGAAAAATATGGAGTACAAAAGGTATACGACGATTTTCATGAGATGTTTTCTGATGAAAATGTGGACATAATCTATATAACAACACCACACAACACACATATAGACTTTATGCTTGAGGCGATATCTAATGGTAAACATATACTTTGCGAAAAATCAATCACATTAAATAGCGATGAACTAAATAAAGCGATTGAACTAGCAGAGAAAAATAACGTTGTATTAGCAGAGGCGATGACAATTTACCACATGCCTTTATATAAAAAGTTAAAAGAAATAGTAGAGCGTGGCGACTTAGGTGAAGTGCGAATGATTCAGATGAACTTCGGAAGTTATAAAGAGTATAATATGAAAAATAGATTCTTCAATATGAATCTTGCAGGAGGGGCACTTCTTGATATAGGAGTTTATGCAATTTCGTTTGTGAGATGGTTTATGTCATCAAAACCAAATCAAGTGCTAAGCCAAGTAAAATACGCACCAACAGGAGTGGATGAACAAGCAGGAATACTTCTAATGAACGATGAGCAAGAGATGGCGACAATATCACTTACACTTCATTCAAAACAACCAAAACGAGGGATGATATCTTGCGACAAAGGGTATATCGAAATTATGGAATACCCAAGAGCACAAAAAGCAGTCATAACTTATACAGAAACAGGCGAAAGAGAAGAAATCGAAGTCGGCAAACACGAAGATGCACTGTTTTACGAAATGCAAGACATGGAAAAAGCAGTAATGGGTGATAGAGAAGTAGCGCGCCTTGATTATACAAAGGATGTTATGGAGATAATGACTGGGATAAGAAAAGAATGGGGACTTGTTTATCCTGAGGAGAGAAAATAAATTAATATATAGTATAATAGTAAAAATATGATAATCATAAATTATGATGAAAGGTGAGATTAATGATAAGACAAATCGTAAAAGACGTATTATTTTTAGAACAAAAATCAGATCCTGCAACAATACAGGATAAGTCGATTGTAACTGACTTAGTCGATACATTAAAAGCAAATTTAGATGGATGTGTAGGTCTTGCGGCAAATATGATAGGATTTAAAAAGAGAATTTTAGTTTTTACAGTAGGTGCAGGCATGATAGTTCCTATGATAAATCCAGTTATTCTAAAGAAAGAGAAACCATATTTAACAGAAGAAAGCTGTTTATCTTTAGAAGGGTTTAGACAAACAACTAGATATGAGACTATAGAAGTTAAATTTTTAGATGCTAATTTTAAAGAAAAAACACAAGTATTTAACGGTTTTGTAGCGCAAATTATCCAACATGAAATGGATCATTTTGAAGGAATTATAATATAGTATAAAAAGACCATCACCTAGAAAATAGGATGACGGTCTTTTATTTTACAATAACTTATTAAAATTGTAAGTCTTATTATCAAACGCATCACTTTCAATATACTTGCGGTTTTTCACAATAAATCGTATAAATAAAATCATACCGATTATAAATACAATAGCACCTAATATTAAATAAGCTGATGCATCGCTTTGTGATAATAATTCAACATCTGAACTTGCTGCAGAATCACTCGATAAAAATGTAGGTATACTTACAAGAAAATTATTTAGAAAATGCACAGTCATAGGTATTAGTATATTTCGATATTTTAAATATAAAATACAATTTGCAAAACCAAATATCACAGCACCTACGATTGCAAGTTCCATATGTAAAACACCGAATAATAAAGATGAAAGTATCATACCGATATATACATTGAAAAACTTAGATATCCTTTTAAAAAGAACAACCCTAAAAAACAACTCTTCAAGTATTGGCGCACTTATGACAGTAAGTATAAATGATGCAATAGTATTTGTAAAAACATCTTCACCAGCATTATTAAGTGAATTTGCAGTATCTATATTTATAAGGCATATTATGCCCAAAATAAGTAAAGTAGTTCCAAATGATATAACTATTTGTGTAAATACAACATCTATAATTTCCTTTATATTTATTTTTCTGAGATAATCATTAATTAAATTTTGTATTTTTGTAAGATTGACTCCCAATTTATAAAATAGAAATAAAATAAATGAAAAATCTATAATTACTTGAACAGCATTAGCATTATTATTTAAAACTTCTCTATTTACGAATAATAATATAAAAGATACACCAAAGCTAAGTAGTATATAAACCAAAATAGAAGGAATAATTTTTACCTCGTTAAATTCCTCTTTTCTAATAAACAAAAAACACACCTCCTCACAAACTATTGATATCTATTAAAAGTATAATATTGTTTTTTATAAATA
>OHAC01000298.1_pt1 | contig 53110 bp, 43 predicted proteins | sample 1577051 | NCBI WGS metagenome assembly OHAC01 (sample SAMEA3541499, study PRJEB24748) | human gut metagenome | biome: human gut; feature: human-associated habitat; material: faeces | place: China | collected 2012 | reverse complement strand
GAAAAGGCATCCGGCGGAACCCCTGCAACTGCCTTGGGCACACAGCCCTCAGAAAACTGGAACAATTCCGGATGCGCCCAGCTGTCTGCGCTGTCCATGGCAACATAGATCGGGATATCCCCAATGATCTTCACACCCTGTTCATTTGCATAGCACTTTAGCTGTGCCCACTGCTCCTGAAACTCGTACTGCAAAAATTCATAAAACAGGATTTCATCCTGACAAAGCTCCTGATACTTTTTCACGGCTTCCGGCTTTCTTGTCCGGATATCTTCATCCCACAAAAGGAAGCTTTTTCCCTCAAAATGATTTTTCACCGCCATGTAAAAGCAATACTCCCTGGTATCTGCGGTAAGCGCATACTCAAACAGCTCCCGCAGCTTCTTTTCGCCGCGTCCTTTCTTTTTCTGCTGCTTTTTCCAGCGCTCAAATGCCTTTTTCAAAAGCGGGAAACGGTTAAAATACTGCTTCTCGTAATCAATATCCTGCGCATCGGAACCGAGGTCCGCCGCATCGCATTCCGCTTTCATCAGCAATCCCCTGGCAATCAGCACTTCCAGATCGATAAAATACGGATTCCCCGCAAATGCGCTGAACGACTGGTAAGGAGAATCCCCGTAGCCGGTCGGCCCCAGCGGCAAGATCTGCCAGTACCGCTGACCGGCCGCCGCCAGCTGGTCCACAAAATCATACGCTTCCTTTGAAAATGCACCGATTCCATACTCCGATGGCAGACTCGCCACCGGAAGCAGCATACCACACGCCCGCTTCATACCCATTTCCTCCTGTTTCTTTCACTTTCAAAATTCTGTAACTGTTTCGTGCCTGCTCACCGCTCAGACCTGGCGCACCCGCGCCGAGAATCCCTTAAACCTCCATACAAATACTACCAGACGGAAGATCCAGTCCACAAACATCGCATACCAGATTCCCAGGACACTCATATGAAGTCCCTTTACAAACACATAGCCAAGACCAATGCGGAACATCCACATGGAAAAGACTGAAACCATCATTGTAAATTTTGCATCCAGACCGGCACGCAGTGTATTCGGCAGTGCAAAGGCCAGCGGCCAGAGCACCATGCCACAGGAATGCGCCAGCAAAAGCTTCTGCGCCAGGTCCGATGCCTCCGGAGACAGATTATAAATTCCGACCACAAAGCTCCGGAACACCGCCATCGAGGTACAGATCACAAGCAGCAGCCCGTAATTGACTGCGATCACCTTCTTTGTATACCGCTTTGCCTGCTCCGGCTCGCCCGCGCCCACGCACTGCCCCACAATCGTAATGAGGCCCAATCCAAGCGCCACACCTGGCAGATACTGGAATGTCACCAGATTCGTTGCCACCGCATAACCGGCGATCGATGCCGTTCCCAGCGTCGAAACCAGACTCTGCAATGCAATCTTTCCAAACTGGAACATGCCGTTCTCCAGTCCGCTCGGAACTCCAACGGCCAGGATCTTGCCGATCATATCCAGCTGCGGGACCAGCTGGCGGAAGCTGTATACCCGGATGCTGTTCTTCGGGCTGCGCACCAGGATCACCATTACCACCGCCGCAAACATACGGGAAACCAGCGTCGGGATCGCCACACCCTCCACTCCCATGTGAAGTCCGAATACGCAAAGCGCATTGCCCGCCACATTGATGGCATTCATCGCCAGAGAAACCTTCATGGAAACCTTCGAATTTCCCATAGAGCGGAACAAGGCCGCCCCGGAATTATAAAGTGCCAGAAACGGATACGACATTGCCGTAAACCAGAAGTAAGTCTGTGCGTTATCCATGACCGATGCTTCCACCGAGCCAAAGATCAGCCGCAGCAAATGCCGGTTCCCAATAAACGCCACTGCCGCGATCAGCAAAGAAAGCGCCGCCGTGATCAGCACCAGCTGCCCCGCCGCCCGGCACGCCTGCTCCGGCTTTTTCTTTCCAATATACTGGGAGCAGACCACCGCTCCACCGGTTGCCATAGCCGACAGCACCTGAATGATCAGCACGCTGATGGAATCCACCAGCGCCACGCCGGAAACCGCCGTTTCCCCTACTGCCGCCACCATGACAACATCCGCCATGCCCACTAAAACAGCCAAAAGCTGCTCTACCAGAAGCGGGGCAAACAGATGGACCAGATCCTTCCTAGAAAACATATCCATGAATTTATCCCCTGAGTTTCTATAATTTATAAACAAATCTATAAACAGATATCTCAATGATACCTATTTTGCCAAAACTTTACAAGTATTACTTTTCAGAAAAGCAATTCTGGGATATACTAGGAATGTTGTGTACGCTATATAGATAATCAGAAAGAGAGACCCTATGATCAATCCAATAAAATTAATGAAAATGAAAAATGCATGGTCCCGCTTCGCGGCCAACCATCCTAAATTTCCGCTCTTTTTAAATGCCATCGTCAAACGTGGCATCCAGGAAGGGACCATTTTTGAATTCAAGGTCACCTCACCGGACGGCCAGGAGCTCGTAACCAATATGCGCCTCAGCGCAGACGATATCGAACTGTGGAAGGAACTGTCCGAGGCCATGCGGTAGGCATGGCAAGCAGAATTTCCGAAGCCATGCGGCAGGCAACGACAAACGAAACTGTCCAAGGCCATACGGCAGGTGATGACAAACGAAACTGCCCAAGGCCATGCGGCAGGTGATGGCCGCATGCCAGACAAAAAGGAGGATACCATGGCCAGAATCCGCAATCGCGCCACCGGCGCCTTTCCAACCTGCACTATAAAAATACTGGCGATGCTTCCCTCCGTCGCCATTGCTGCTGCCATTTTTTATTTCTCCAGCCAGCCAGCTGACCAGTCCACCCTTATGAGCAACGGTGTCACCCAGATGCTTTTATCCATCGCAGATAAGCTCCATCTGCTGGGACTTGAACAGATCAATGTGCCTGCCATCTGCGAATTTCTCAGCATGCCGGTGCGAAAATGCGCCCACATCACCGAATACACCGTACTCTTCCTCTCCCTGGTCTTCGGTCTGCGAACCTGGGGACTGCATAGAAAACGCCTGCTGAACGCAGCACTCGCCGTCACCTTTTTCTATGCCTGCACCGATGAATTTCACCAGCTGTTCGTGCCTGGGCGGGCCGGACGCTTCAGTGATGTGCTGATCGACAACATTGGGGCGGCTGGGATCAGGCTGATGGTGCTGATTTTTCATCGCTAAAGAAAAAAAATTACAGGGAATACTCCTGTATTGCCGCAACAATGGCACTGCGCTGCCACTTTACTGTCACCCGGCAATTGATCTGCATCCACTTCGGCGCCGGACTGTCATCGCGCGGGCGCACCCCGATCAGCGGTTTATGGAATTCATTCGCAAATTCAATCGCAAAATCCGCCCATTTTCCATACTCCCCATACATTTCTGCAAAAAGCACCACACAGCTGCACTCCGAAATGCGGTGACGCAGAAGAAGCTGGCGCCGCTTCCATTCCTGTTCATCCAGCCCATTATTAAAGCTCACCGAATCATCCGTCCATTTAAAATAATTTGTCGTATTCAGCCACCCACACACCGTATCATAAAGCTCACGGCAATTTTTTGCACGACTGATCACAAGATGTCTATTTTTCAGTACCGGCATCCTCATCCCCCTTTGCCCCCAATTTTCCTCTTTGACAATCGTCTGTTAAATAAAAAAGAATACACATCCCAGCGGAGCGTTTTTGTTCCATAAGACGCAGATTCCCCTGAAACGCAAAAAGACAGTTCACTACGGACTGTCTTTTGTAATGTAATGCCTTTATTCTACTGTACTTTTCTGAAAAGAGACACCTTGCTGTCAACTTTCCCTGTTATTTGTCACCTTTTGTGTTACTGCTCGTGCGGTATGCCCGGCAATGCATATTTTCCTGCATTTCCTGACGTGAAAAGAATGTGCCTTGGCACATTCTCGCGCTGAGACACGGTTGCTTCAGCAACGCAGCCTCTCCGTTCCGGGAAGTTCCTCCCTGTATCCAGTAACTACTCTACATATTCGAAATGGCGACATCTGCAAACAGATTCACTGATTTCAGAATTCCTACCAGCCAGCCTCCATGCGGGAAGCAATCTTCTCCCGGTACTTCGGGCTGATGCGGAACACCTTGCCATTCTTCATGCGGATTGCCTGACTCTTCACCGCATCCACATATTTTAAATTCACCAGATAGCTGACCTGAACCCGCACAAAATTATAATCCTGCAGGATCTTCTCCATGTCATCCAGCTTACCGCGGACCAACGGCTTGTTGCCATTCGCCATATACACATCGATGTAATGGTTGCGGCTCACCAGGTACATGATATCATTTACGTCCCACACATGGTACTTTGCACCCTCCGGCACGATCACCTGTGTCGCAGCAATCTTTCTTTTATAGGAAATGATTGCCTGCTCCAGATCCTCATCCAGGTTATTTTTTCGGACGAAATAAAGCGGATTTGTGTCAAACGAAGCAAACACCTTATCGTCGTATGCGGAAACAAAAACCACTTCCCCAAAGCGGCCGGAATTCTTCCACTCTCTTGTAATATTGATTCCATCCTGCTCCGGCAGGACAATATCCATAAATACCAGCTGATACGTTTTCTCACAGGATTCCAGCTGTTTGATGCTATTCATACGGTCTACCTCAAACTCCAGATCGTATTTCCGAAATAAAGCTTCCACCTTCAGCTGTACAAGTTCTGCCAAAATTTTATTATCATCAAAAATTAACGCATTTCTCATAGCTACTCTTTATCTCCCCAGTAAAGCTCCTATCCTGTTACTGTTCACGCATACGCGCTCAGTAACCCTATCCCTTATTAGTGAAACGAATTCATTATACTAAAGGGAAATATTTTTGTAAAACGGATTTCAAAGATTCAGAACATCGCACAAAGGAATGTAGGAGAAATGCGGGAAAACTGGGGGATTTTGCCATATGAAATTTGTCAAAAAATGTCGTGCATCCTATCTGCGTGGGATTCCGAAATAGCATAGGCGTACATCTGGAACAAATGCATATGAAAAGTGTTACACTTCCTGCTTCCTTTGCAGACTTTCAATCCCACTTCTTACCAGAGAATCAAACAACCGTTCCCCAGATTCATTCATCTCCAGCCAGAGCCTGTAACCATTCTTCTCCCCATCTTTAAAATCATAAAGTTCTCCGCCTCGGGCGATCAGCTCCCGGGATTTTCCCTCCTGTTTATAATCCCGATACTGGATCCGGTAACGCTGTGTCCAATTAACCAGGCAATAATATCCCTCCTCGTGGACTGCATTCTGTATGATCTCTTCCCATCGTGCAACCGGCTCCGGTGATTCCTCACCAAAAACCTCAAACCAATCTCTCTCAAAATCATATGGAACCCTTGTTATCTCACTATATCTATCCCAAAGAAGTGTTCCCATCTCCTGGGCACGATCATCGAAGATCCGAATTTCACATACTGGATCAAACGACAAGCTTCCATCACGGATGTCACCTCCGGTATTTCTGATAATATAGTGATTATCCGCCCCCGTCAGTTTCTGGTCCCAGGCAAACGAAGGCTGCTTTTCCTGCTCCAGGGCCAGTCTTTCCTGTGCCAATGCTTGTCTTTCCTGCTCCTGTTTCACGGATGCTGATATGCTTACATGGTAATTGCCCCATGTGAGCAGAAGAGCAAAAATAGCTACCACGGTTCCTATTGGACCAGCATTTTTCTGAAAAACCTTCCATAGTTTTTTGAAAGACTTTTTTGTATTTCCTTTTTTATTCCGTTCCTTCCGGGTATTTTTCATAAACCACCTCTTTTATGGTCTTCGCGCCTTTCAACGCCTCATAGTACTTCTGCATTCTTCTGGAAAAAGAAGCATTTCTGTTTGATGTTTCTACGTCCAGTGTAACACTGCCCATGATTTCCTTATCCATAGTTGGCCCTCCATCGGATAAATCTGGTTATGATTTATCGATTTTCTAAAAAACCGCATGATTGAACGATACCTGCCAGCGTTCTCCACACTTAGGTACCGCAATTCAATCAGCGGTGAAGTGATTAAATCTATTTAAAATTGTCCACAGCGATGGAATGTATATCTACCAATCCATGTTTCCACACAATCCATTTTTCACTAACCATCTTTTCTCATGCACACGCAACGCCAGTTGCAATCGCAAGAAGAATAAGAATTGCAATATAAGTCCATAAAAATTTTTTATCTTTTGCTTTATTGACTAATACAAGGATGATTCCCATTAAAATTACAATACTAAGAGCCAGCGTGAGATTCATCACCAAAATAAAATGTGCTGTAATTTCAGCTTTCTGAAAGGCCTGATAGTTGATCGTCAAAAGCCCAAACACTGAAACCAGAATTCCCATAAGCGTTAATACATTGGCATAAATTTTATGGGAAATTTCTTCCACATCTTCTTTTGCTTTTTCTACCTGATTAATCGTTTGTTGTTCGTACTCTTCTTTGTAATTTCCTAATCCTCTATACTTTTCTTCATCCTGAAATGAAGCACCTGGCTGTTTATCATATGACATATCTGGAATGTCAGATAACTGTTCAAACATAATCTGAGCAATTTTCATTCCCTTATGAAGTGAAAATATACTTTCAGAGATATTTCTTACCCGTAAAAAAGCATATGTGTGATGACCAGGCTGATAATGCGGTCCCGCAACAACCAGTCCCTGCCTCATTAAAGAATTTTTTTCTGCAATACGCCCCAAAATATTATGCGGAATAAGCAGCCTTTCCTCTGTCTTTACAAATACGGTTTCTCCTGGCTTTAGTTCATATATTGGATGAGTTTTCATATATAACGTCTATAGTCAGGTCATAAGACACTCCATTTAGATTGGATTTCTTATACTCTTTAGGATCAATCAATTCTCCTTTTTCCCGAATCCTCTCGTCTATGTCTTTATCCACTAGGATCATGACTTATCACCTCACTTTTTAATGCACTCATTATAGCACTTTCCCACAAAGCCTACAAGCCATTCTTTTGCTCCATCCTTACTGCCAAAAGACGCACGGGTCTTCGGCACTCTTACCATCAAATGTGTCCTTTATTACGATTGAACCAACTACTACTTTGAAATTGAACAGGAAGATGGCAGAAAAAATACGGAAAGAGCAAAGCGCACCGCCCAAATCCGATTGTGCAGATGGGCCTCTTTACTGACGGAGACGGAATCCCGCTTGCGTTTAGCTTATTTCCCGGAAATCAAAACGAGCAGGCATCTCTGAAACCTCTTGAGAAAAAAGTAATTGATGAGTTCGGCTGTGAAAAATTTATTTTCTGTTCAGATGCAGGACTTGCTTCCGAAAGCAATCGCCTTTTGAATCATACCCAAAACCATCAGTTCATCGTGACACAATCTATTAAGATTTATCGAAAAAGAAGCTGTTACAGAAGACGAAGGAATCGCAGATATCTTATATTTTCTGGATGAAGAAAAGATTGCCCAGGAGGCTCAATACAATGGTCTCTATGCTGTCTGTACAGATTTCTTTGAGGACACACCAGAATCCATCCTGAAGATCAGCGCGAGCAGATGGCAGATATAAGCCTGTTTCCGGATCATGAAAACTGATTTTTCCGCAGGACCCATTTATGTTCAGCGAGAGGACCGAGTCCGTCAAGTTACGGCTGCAGCGGATCAATTTTTTGATTCGCAGAGCAATCTTTAAATTAGAAATGCTCTGTGAATAATTCAGGATAAATTATAAAATCAATTGTTCGCCATTATATCAACATTGTATTTTTAACTTTTTAGATAGCTAAAAAAATCGTTCTGTAATTTCCTCTTTAACTTAAAGTAGTCTATTTCATCCATATGGAGTTTTCTCATAATATATCGGTCGTCTTCTCCCGCATAAAGTAATCCTACTATATCGCACTTTGTTTTCCCTAAACTTCTGACAAAACCCCTCCATGCAATCTTATTTACAAAATCATCATTTCTACCACAGCACAAGGTACCTACTTCTTCTTTGTAGTTTTCATTAATTTTATTTAACGAGCTGGTATTATATTGATTAAACCCTCTGTTTTTTTCCTTGATTACTTGCTCGAAATGTTTCAGCAGGCACTTTTCCACACTTTCCCAGTAAAAAGAATCTGATATAGTATATTTATACCCGTTTTTCATTTCCAAGTATGCAATCCAGGCTTCTGCTCTATAGTCATCCCAGTTCAATTTGATTCCGTATTCTTTCTTTAAATCTAATATAAATTTTTCAACCTGACGTATCTCATACTCGGATAACTTTTTTTTCACTATTTTTTCCTTTTTCGTACAACTTTAGGCGCTTTTTCGATTTCATCCAAAACGCCAATCCATGCACTAGCTTTTTCATTCCATTCAATATTGTATATTGCCGGCAAACTATAACCTATTTGCTCCAGTTTTTCTGCAAATTCCATAAACTTTATTCTTCCGTTTTTCGGGAATCGGTAACCATTACTATCTACTGGAAATATTTTAAGCAGTTTTAATTCATCTGCTGTTTCAAAATTAATTTCCAGCATATTTCCGTCTTTTTGCAGTTTCTTTTTTAATCCTGAGCTCATGATCATCTCGCCGCGTTCAGATATTTTTATAGATTTAGCATTAAACCATTTTTCCGGCATTCTAAGCTGCTCCCACTCAAAAGAATTGACATCAATATCTTTTCCTCGCATTTATTTTCCCCCTGTTTTCTATGTTTGTAATATTCTTTAAGTCCTGTAGATTTATTAAACATCGCACAGGCATATTTACTTCTTACCAACTAATTTTTCAATATCATTGATGAAAAATGATAACATATCTCCTTTTCCAAGTTTTTTTCTTTGTCCAACATCTTTTCTGATTTCGTATATGATGTCTTCTAACAATAAAAGAGTTTCTGGATTGGCTTGTTCTATTGATGCCTTTCTATATTTCAGCCATTTTTTTACTACCTTATTAGATCCCCATAATGTTAATCCTTTGGAAAACTCTGCTACCATTTTACTCATTTCAGCTTCCGTCATACGCTCATTTAATGGCTTTTTCGTATCTGCCATAATCGTGTAAACCATGCTTATAAACTGCTCATACGGTACTTCTCTTTTATCATACAAGTATTTTTTTACATTATATCGATAGTCAATAATTTTCGCTATTACAGATGTAAAAACAACACCTATTATAGATACTGTACCTGTTATCATTGCTACAATAATAACTTTATCTGTTGTACTTACAAACTTTTTTAAGAAAATAACTATTTTATCAATTCCTTTTCCACAGCTAGAAAGAACAAACCAGATCAACCATATCGTGATAAGCACAATCAACACTAGTAAAGCTAATCCCATCATAAAATTAATTCTGGGATGTCTCTGTGAAAATGGCAATTGTTCTTTTATTGTGCCTGAGTCTTTTTTTCTGTTTTTCATATTTTTTATTCACAGTCTCCGTTCATGTGTAAAATTACCTGTTTTTTTATTTTCTATTAAGCTTTATGGTTCTATATTAACAAAACATTTGTTCTTTTTCAAGTCTAATACCTCATTTTCATGTATTTTTTAATTCCCGTTTGCAAAACTGCTATTATAAAGACTTGTCCTTTGCCGTCGCAAACGCAACCGAATCATCAATTTCCATTTCCAGACAAAGACACCGAACCAGAAGCGAGCCTGTAAAATCATAAAATTTTTTTTAAACCATATCTGTTAGAAAAAAAATATATAGTAAAACAAAAAAACACCGCTGAAAAAGCTATATAAAATAAGGCTTCCAGCGGTATTTTCAAATTTGGGCTATCAAAGAAAAGGGCGGTTTACACGCAATTATTTGGAGAAAAACAGCACTTTCTAAAGTCAGGTACAAAAAACACTATCTAGCTCTCAGCTGTCTGATTATCATACCATTTTTTCCGACGATTCACCCCCTTTTCTTTCCGCTTCTCAAACTATCCAATTCTTCCTGTATCCTATCTTCACTGATTCCGTACTCTGCATCGGCATATTCTTTTTTCTGTTTTCTCTTCAATAAAAATGTTACGATGTTCCGCTGATCTTCTTCTGATAAAAGTTGAAACAATCGGTTCTTTACTAAATTTTGCGCTTTGTGATCAGCATCCTCCAGTGAAATAAATGTTTCCAAACATTTCAAATCAATATGCCTTGTTTGCTTAACTGTCATGCCAATTTCTGCAGCTCCAGAGGAACAGCAATAACTAATAATTTTTGCAAAAGACCAGTTGTCTGAGATTAGTTTCTTTTTCCTATCTGATACGATCTCTGGAGCAATCTGTTCTAGCAACCACAAGAAATTCAGCCCATCTTGCTGTTCTAATGCAATTCCAGAATCCAAGGCTTCTACTCCCCGCGATTTAAAAATTTTTTCCAGTTCCGAAACATGCTCTAATATCAGCAATGTTTCTCTTTCTGATTCTTTTCTATCCGTAAAGCGCCCGTGTTGCTGCTCTAGCTTCTGAAGTATCAAAGCCAGCGTAGGAATCTGGATCTTTTTATTTTCAAATATCTGCCTTAAAAGAACATATCGCTCTGGCTCTTCCATTCCTTTTAACAGTGCCTCTACACAGGATATCAAGCGCCATGCAAACGGATAACTGAACAGACCTGTTTCTTTTACTTTAAACAAATGCCACTGTTCCATCAAGCATCTTATTATAAGTTCGCTGCGTACCAACGGTAACGGATATCTGTTTTGTTCCGCTACATATGCCTGGATTTTTTGAAATGCCGGTACAATTTTTCCATCTTCATACAATTTTCCGAGAGCCCCGGCAAAAGCATTTTCATCTGCTTCATATAACATACGATAAATTACCGTTGAAGATACTGCTTCTTCCAGCAAGAATGAAAAATACCGTTCAAAACATGCAGATACTGCAACTCTGTTATCTACCAAAAATCCATTGTGTTCATAACCGCGCCACGTTCCATGAGCGGAATCCAAACATACTGTTATTTTCGGGAAAAGAATTCCCAGTATATTTTTAGCTGCCTCTGGGTTTTGCAACATACTTCCGTCGCCCAGTAATATCCGCAATCCCTTTTCAATTTTATTCTTTTCCTGTGCCTGGCGCTCTGCACTATACCAACTATTCCCACCACATAGAATATCTTTATAGTAAAAAAGCTTTGAATATAATTGCGGCTCAAATACCTGTAAAGTAGTAATTCCTAACAGATCTATCGGATTCGTTTCCTCTTTCAGCAATCCATATTTAAGAGAAAATGTATTTGTAAAACGATTTACATCCCGAAAAGTATGAATATAAGATTTTAGTCCATAATGATAGAGCCACTGCCATTCAGATGGATTCCACCTATTTTCGGGAATATCTTTCACGATTTCATCCAGTTTTGTCGTAAAAGATTCCTGAATGCTTTCTGGTGTCGGCTCTGGAATTTCAAACGGCATTTGAACAATTTTTTCCAGATATTCCTTTCCGTCCCCATACTGTACTTTGCTGAGTGCATGGATTACTACATCATAATCAAAAGCAAGCAAATAAATCGTATTGGGAAAATCTGCCAACGCCTTCACCAGCTGAAACACGGCTATAATCTCACAGTCTGATAAACGATCAATATCATCAATTGATACGATGATCTTCCGTTTTTTCTGCAATAGTTCCTGTACAATTTGGGCTTTTATAGCCTGCAGATCGTCATTTTTCTCTGGTCTCCCTTTTAAGATAAAATGCACAAGTTTTCTAAACAAACCGCCTGTCTTCACATTAATCAGCGAAGCTATTGCTGTATTCATAAAAACATCTGCATACTCATCAATCAGCTTCCAAACTACATCCTTAACCGGACTTTTTAACTTCACAGCAACAGATAACTGCTTAAAAAATTGATTGATCATCTGCTTCGGATCAGAGCATAACCATGGATTGAAGCGAAGAATTATAATATCCTTGTCTGACCGTTCTACCTGCTCCAAAACCATATTCATGAGTGATGTCTTTCCACTCCCCCATGCTCCGTACAAGCCAATTGTAAATGAAGATGCAGATGAATAATTCGATAATATTCTGGCAAGGCTTTGCACAAACTGCTTCCGGTTTAGCTTATCCTGACTGCTTCGAGTTATTGGAAGATCATTATTTATCACGAACTTTTCTCCTTTGTATCCTTTCTCGCATCCATACCCAAACCATATGGAACCCCATTGTCTGTCATGGTATAATAACTATATCATAGATTAATGGAACGTTTCCATGAAAAAATTATCGAAAAGGAGGTTCCGACGCCATGCTCCCAGAAACATCTATCAACTGGAAATCATTTGAATACAAGCATGCCGCCAATCCACAGCGTGCTTTTGAAAACCTCACTTACTGTCTCTTCTGCCATGAATTTCACCAGCCATACGGCATTTTCCGTTATTTCAACCAGCCCCACATTGAAACGAATCCCATTCTCATAGACGATCGCTATATCGGCTTTCAGTCCAAATATTATGCCGACAGCGTTCTCTTATCTTCGAAAGAAAATGAATTAACCGAGGCTGTAAAAGGCGCTGCAAGGACATATCCCGGCATCACAACGCTCTACTTTTATATCAGCCGCGAATTTTCTCCCAGCTCCAAAAAGGATGATGTCGTACCAGCCTATCAGAAACATGTGGAAGCAACAGCAAAAGAACTTGGTATTGAACTGGTATGGCGCGTCCCCAGCCATATCGAAGCACAGTTGATGCAGGACAAAGAACTTACTATCTGCCGGAATGTATTTTTTCAGGTGGATTCTGCTGTACAGTCCTGCTACGAAAATCTCGAAAAACACAAACAGGATCTTTTTGGACACATTCATACAAGTGTGCGATATCAGGATACAGACATCACCCTGGCAAATGCCGATCTGAATCTTACTGCTTTCCTTCACTCGGACAATCAGGTTTTACTCATAGATGGAAATGCTGGCTCTGGAAAGTCCGCTCTGGCCAAACAGCTTGCAACAGATTTTACGGACGATTCTGCCTTCCTCGTTTTTAAAAGTACCGATCTGGATGTAGGTGACACACTGAAGTTTTTGGCTCCGTATGGCGAATTAAATCTGAATGAACTGATGAATGTCTACCAGAATGCCCAAAACCGTACCCTTTACATTGACGCAGTGGAAAAATACTTTGTTCTCGAAAACCAGCAAACCTTCGAAGATATCCTTGCCCTTTTCATCCACTCCGGTTGGAAACTAATCCTGACAATCCGAAGTGCTTATAAGGAGTCTTTCCAGAACCTTCTGTTACATAAAATCAACGTACTGACCTATCACCTCTCCCCGGTCAGTCACGATACTTTGCGTGAACTATCCACTACCTATCAGTTCTGTCTTCCACAGGATCAAAAACTACTGGACCTTCTTTGCGCTCCCTTCTATCTGGGATTATATCTGGCACTTGATCATCTGGAGGATGCATCGATGCTGTTTCTAACCAGAGAAGCATTTGAAGAAAAAATATGGAATGACATTATCCGTGACAACCGGAAAAGAAAAAACAATCTGCCGGTGCGGAGGGAAACCGCCCTGATCTCCCTGACCATGAATATGCTCCAAAACGAAAGTTATTTTTACACGATACAGGCAAATGATGATCACGACGCACTCGCCGAGCTGGAAAAAGCCGGAATATTGATCCAGAGCGATGATGCCCAGACCTATTGTCACAGTCACGACGTATTTGAAGAGCTGGTAGCTGGTCATATTTTTGCAGAACAATACCGGCATGGTATTCAGGATCAGGAGTTTTTTGCACCTTTTCGTGCCTCACTCCGCATCCGCAAGCTATTCCGCGAATGGCTGGCTGCCTTTGCTGCCAATCCCACCCATCAGGAACTTATTTTCCATCTTCTTGACTGCGAACAAGTTTCACAAATCTGGAAAGACGAAATTCTTCTGACCATTCTCAGCACAGATCATTTAAAAGAAATTTACCAGACACTTACGCTGCATATGACAGATAACAACTATGAACTGCTAAAGAAAGTTTCTTTCCTGATCAATACCTGCTGCCGCGCAGCCGATCATACAGAGCAGTACTGGAAGAAGGGTAATCTCCTTCCATTTCGCTTTTCCAAGCCATCTGGATACGCCTGGCAGGCCTTGTTTACATTCCTGCTGAATGAAAAAGATAACATTGCCTGGGATAAAAGTCTTATATCTGCCACAATCGAACTATTGGACTCCTGGACCAAACACATCGAACATTCGAAATCGGAAATTACCAAGATCGCAGGCACGATTGGAATTTTTCTGTTCCATAAGCTATCCGCCAATCGTAATCTGCGGTACGACATGAGAACAGAACAAATCCAAAAGCTGCAGGATGTCCTCATGAACTCCGCATGGATGATCCAAGATCCACTTAAAGACATCTTTCAGACTGTCATTGATGCAGCAAACAAAGCAAAACAGAAGCAATCGAACTATCGGTTTCCATTTCCAGACGAAGACGCGGAACCAGAAGCACCCAAAATGTATCTTAAACTGGCAGAATGTGCTGTATCTGGTCCCTACCACTATGGATACGTTCCTTTTGCCATGCCCGAAATAACCCTTCATCTGATGGAAGCGCTATGGCTGCAGCCCGCTTCCAAACATGCTTCCTATTATCACCAGCCGTATATGGAGGAATATTTTGGGTTGTCTCATCATATGGACTTTATGTACGAGAACGCCAGTGCTTACCAAACACCTGTCTTTTCCCTGCTGCAGACAAATTACATCCTTACGACAGATTTTCTCGTCGACCTTTTTAACCAGGCAAGTACTTTTTATGTAAATTCCTTTTTAAATCAGGAATATAAAGAATGCTTCCAGATCACGCTTTACGTAAACAATACTCCCGTCAGACAAACCGCCTCCGACCGCTTATGGGATCTATACCGTGGTACCTCCGTCGGCCCGAATCTGCTAATCAGCCTTCTGATGGGATTTGAGAAATGGCTCCTTCATATAGCCCCAAATACAAAACCAGACATCCTGATTGCTTACTTCCAAGACCTGTTGACGAGATCAAACAATGTCATGCTGACCTCCGTGATCGTCAGCATTGCCGAGGCATATCCTGACAAACTGTTTCCGCTTATCTGCGATCTCTTGCGCACCAAAGAACTGTTTCATCTGGATTCCCACCGCGCAACTAAGGAATACGCTGCATTCATTTCCCCGTTTGCCCCGCCTCTCTTTCGAGAAGAACGTCTGGAAAGCAATCAGCTCCCGCACCGGAAAGAACGCCTGGAATCTGTCATCCTGTCATACCAGAGCCATAGCCCAGAGCTTTCAGAGGCTGATTTTCAAGTACGAAAGCAAACCTTATACCATGCGATCGACCTTGCAACTGCCGATATAGATACCTGGCTTCCGAATGACAAATTTGCTTACTACCGAATGGACCTGCGGCATTACCAGACAATCACCAACATTCAAAAGCAAGAGGACGGGCTGGCAATCTGTACCGTCCGCCCCGATTTTTCGGACGATATGCTTGCTTTAAGCCAGAAAACCCAGATAACTTCTGAGAACAGTTTAAGATATACAGATCTACAGATATGGAGTAACTACAAATTTCACAATGACCCCAAATTTCAGGAATATAAAAAATATGAAGATGTAACTGCGATCTGGCCGGAGTTCGATGAGATCTGTCAGTATCTGAATGGGATGATCACCTATGACGGGCTGACTCCAGACGATCAATTCCTGCTCCTGCATCGCTTTACTTCGATTGCAGCGTATACCAGTGCCGTTTTACTTCGTGATTTTAAAGAAAAACTATCCAATGAACAGATCAATTTGTGCGAAGATGTCATACTGTCCTTAGGCTCCTTCTTTAAGCAGCTTTCCCCGCTTGAGGCAGCCCAGGCTGGAAATGGCATGGAGGCAATTGCGGCCGGACTGATTCTTCTCGTCCATGAAGAAAACTCACAATCAGCAGATGATACGAATCCACTCTATCTGCTCCTCAGGCTGGCACTGAAGGACTGGGGTTATAACAGCTGCGTTATGGAACAAATCGCACTGACACTCTGGAAACACAGTATCAAAGATGCAAGGCGATTTCTTTCTCTGTTTTTGCTCCTTGCAGAACCGTATGAAGCAATGCTTTTTCAAAGCAGTGATTCCACCGATGATGCTTTTTTTGCACAAAATAAAGACCTGATCATCCGTGCACTTGCAAATAACACCGTTGATCTCAATCATTTTGATTTCACCACACTTGATAGCATAACACTCTTGACACTGTTCTCTCTGGTTTCTGCACAAACAGAAGATGCCTTTCAACTTGCCTCTGCAACAAAAGACCTTGTGATGCCCCTTGTCTTTGCAGAGGCGCGGGAACTACGCACTGAGCGCAGAAATATTTCCGGATACACCTTACGCTACATTGTCTGGCTTGCCGATGTCCTTCTCCATTGTAATAAGGACCAGCCAAAAATCCTGCTCGACTCATTCTTCAAATTTGCAGATCTGCGAAGGAACCATAACGTAGAGTACCTCCTCACCTACCTGATCCAGGAGCAGGAAATATACGGAAAAACCAATACGTTTTGGGAAATATGGGAATTCATGAAACCGTACATGATCGAATTGGGCAATCAAACCTTTCATTCTCATGCCGGCGAACCTGTGCCTTATGGATGTGACAAACTCATCATCACCTATTTATTTGCCAACTCCTCATGGAAACCCAACGTTCACAGGTGCGCCCTGCTCCCAGAAGAAAGAGCCGCATTCTTTCAAGATTTCATTGATAAATCCGAAAACACGAAAGCCATCCTCCATGCACTGGCCAAACTGCTCAATACCGTCGGTATGGAACCGTACAAAGAAAGTGGAATCGACTGGATATACAAACTGGTACTCAAAGATCCTGAATGCAGATTAACCTTATATGATAACACCTTATATTATCTGGAAGAATATATCGGGCATTACGTTGCACGCCACCGCCTGGATTTCCGGACAAACGTACCACTCTCCTTAAAAACACAGACCGTGTTGGAATACATGGTGAATCAAGGCTCACCAATTGCCTTTTTCCTTCGGGAACAGATCTAAGTCTGGGTAGTTTTAACTGATCGGAAGCGTTGGCGATGAAGGGGATGTAGATTCTCAAAAGAGGGCTCAGTGCGGGAGCCCTCTTTGGGAAATCGGAATCGGATCATAGTTGCCAACACATCAATCCCTCTGCGCAGATTTGTATAGCCAGCAGCAAGATATATTTTTTGAATCCTGTCGCATCATTCAACATGATTCAGTTCTCCCATAATGATTCGGATGATTTCTGCAGAAGCATTGTTGTAAATTTCGGCTTTTATGCCATTGGAATTTCGAATTCTCGAATCTATTCGCCCACTGCTGCAGGTGAACCTGTTCGGCAACCAAACTTGTTTGACTGCCCATAGTCTGACCTCCATAGTCGGTCAAAAAAGTTGAGTATTTAATTTTTTTGACTCTGTATAGTGTTAGACTATTATCGCAGAAAACAGAAGCTAAGAACAGGTACTTGCTTTGAAGCGTTTACGAAAGAACGTATGCCATGGTCAAAAATACTTCCTGCCGAAATGTCACCAAACTTTCATTCCGTACATATCCGCCGATTGCCCTTTAACGTCTGAAGACACACCTGTATCTTTCTTGTTTCCACACCAATCGCCTTCAAGCGCATAGCATAAACCAGACTCTCCAAAATCGCAAAATCCGATATATGAACCGGGTCAATTCTCAGGTCAATATTTCCATGCGCAGAATCATTCCGCAGCTGATTCATTCTGTCACAAATATCCCCGATCATATCTGACTGATAATCCCGGTAGTAATATTTCAGAAAAGGCCGGAGAATTTCCTCACAATCACGCATAGCTTTCTCCATCCGGTCCGCATATTTATTCTCTGTTTTGCTTAAAGTCCGCTCTATTTCACCAACGTATTTTTTCTTCTTCCCTGTGTATTGTTCCTTCCGGTTTTTCAGATACTTCAGCACTTCTTCCCGCACTTCAACATATGCCTCTGAACGTGTGACCGTATCATCATACAGATTTCGAAACTCCCGCTCAAATGCCACAAACATCAATATGATCCGGTTAATCCCCCACGAAGACCTGGCCGCAACCGAAGAACATAAATGCTCCAGATAGATCTGATTCTGCGCAAGCGGAGGAAATAACTCCACCATTTTCCCCTCCAGATCATCGTAAGTAATGATTTCCCGGGCCTTTTCCAGATCAGGCTCCTCCGTATGCTCTTTCCCATAAAAAGCCACCACTCCCTCGCATGAAATTTGGCCCTCCCGCATACCATACACATTCAGGGCAACCAGTTTCACATTCACCCGATAACAAACATAATAGAAAAATCTGAGACAATGCTCATACACATCAATCAGAAACTCCAGATTCTGCAGCCTGGAAAAAGAAAAGATCATCCTGCTGCGCGCAGATAAAGGCGTCTCCGAGCGAAAATGAATCGTCGGAATTGCATGAAACGAAACTGTAATTTCTGTATTCTTATACCAATAACTCCCCGCAGTATCCGACTTTGTTTGTCTCGCATACACTCCCGTCCTTGAATTTCCTGACTCATCACACATCGAATCCATAGCAAACGCACGCCTTGGGTTATAAAAATAATCAACCTCGCGCCCCGTCACCGAAAACCCATAAATCGTTTCCTCGTCCAGAAAATCTCCATTATATTTAAAGTAATAATCAACCGAAAAGCTCTCAAATCCATTATCATTTGACGAGCTGTTAGAAACACAAAACACAATGCAGAAGCCATCCTGTGTCCGCCCCTTCAGCAGAGAATGACCAATCCACTCCTGCTTCTGATGCAGCGTCTTAAATTTCTCAAAATCTTTAAAAAGACTCCCACGCCGCTCTCTCCACTCCTGCCTGGTAGGCGGAAATAAGCGCAGAATTCCCTCCTCAAACAAGAACGGGTATTCCTTTTCCAGATACATAATATAGCCCATGATAGGGGATGTTTCTTGCATATGAACCTCCTTCCAGGTGAACTCAGAAAACAGAAATATAGTAAAACAAAAAGCACCGCTGAGAAAGCTATATAAAATAAGACTTCCAGCAGTGTTCAAACATAAAACCGTCCAAATCTATAGTTTAAGAAAATGACTTTTTGTTGTTCATCATCTAAGTATGTTGTAAAAAACAACAGGAAGGTTTCCCTCCCCATAAAATTCTCTTAAAACTTGACACCCCTATCAAAATGCCTTCTTTATGGTAGTTCTGACATTATTCTTTCCGCCGTGTCCTCTATCACTCGGGGTACTAGCATAAATAATTGTATACCGGTCATCACCGTAGTATTTTACTTTTTGATGATCTGATTTATCAAAAACGAAACCAATATCTTCTAAGCTCTTCTTTAATCTTGGTGTCATCCCATCATATACGCTAAGTAAACGTTTTGCATCTTCTGCTCTTTGCTCACCGATAGCCTTATAGTCATTAGCATCTAAAATATCTTTCAATACATCATACCGTCTTGTTCTTGGTTCAGTAGCTGACAATTCTTTTTTCACCGCAGACAACACGAAATCTTTTGCTTCTCCTGGATAGAAATCATCCTCATCTCCGGCAACTAGAACTGGGATTTCTGTCATAGAATCCAATTTGGCTCTTAACCAGCTTATTTCATATTCTTTCTTTTGAAGTTCAGAAGTCAGCCTTTCAATCTCAGAATCCTTCTTTTGCATATCTTCTTCGAAGTCTTCCAGAATTTTATCAGCTTCTTCTTTGGCCTCACCTACAGCCTTTTTTCGTATGCTCTCTTCTTTTTGATCTAAATCAGACTTAAGTGCAAGCAACTCATACAGAGCCTTTTTTCTTCCGGATTCGGCTTTTGCATTTTCTTCACGTTTACTAGCTAATCGATCCTGCAAGATCGCATTATTTACCCCAAACCATGTGTACAAGGAGCCTACCAGCTGTGAATTGCTGTACTGCATAACGGTCCTTGTTACTTTGTCAGATAGGATACGGTCAATACCCTCCGACATTCTGTACAGATATCTCCTATGCCCGATTGCGGGATTTGGATGATATATTCCGATAGCGCCATAATATTCATTATTGCCGTTACATAATTCTTTTAACCTCAGGTTTGTGCAATTGGTTTCTTGTACGAGTACATGAGCTACACCCTTTAATTCCTTCGCTAATTTATTAGCATCCACGGGGTCTTCATCAAAAAAAGTTTTCGTTATAATTACAACTGGCAATTTGTATTTTGCGGTTCCATTGATAACATTAACAATCAAATCAAGATTTTCTTCATCAATGATCAGTGGCGTACGCCGTACCTCAAGATTACCATCCTTCAGAATATAACCACGATCAATTAACATGGAAATAAAGAATGGGGTGAAGAATTTTGTGTCAACATTTAATGCTTCTTCAATATAACTACGATCCAACCGTATTGCCATTTTCATTTCTGAAAAATTCATAATATAATCGGTGTCCCATACAGCGCCATCCGGCTCTCTCTTTTCAAATCGAGCTGCAATGATATTCTTGTTTCGATATTCTTGAATCTCCAGACATTTATTTTCATCCTCAAAACGGATGTTTCTTTCTCCGTTCCATTCAATACCAGATATAACACCTTCAGGATGGCCTTTCTGATTCCACTCAATTACTAAATTTATAAAATCATCTTTTGTCAGTCTTTGGTCAATCTCAAAGATAGTTGAAAATAATAACATGCTTGTCCCTCTTTATCTATAGTAAAACGAAAGCTTATTGATATCATCCTAGTAGTTACTATTATAGCCCGCCAGGATAGAAAAAGCTACATGATTATGTTCCATAACGGATTTTTGTTTTCCATGATTGTGATTTGACTGTTCATTAGCATACATCAGTTTAACCCCAATATCAGAAAAGGCAATGGCAATTTCTATGAAATGATTAATCTTAAACGGCTAAAATTGGTTGATTCTAAACGGCTCTGGGTGGTTGAAATCTCCCGACGCTAACATGGGTCCGACTGAAAAGTCAGCAACAGCAAGGAACTCGCTATGAGGCGTTTACAAAAAGTCTCTGCAAAAAAATTACTGTTCTTTATACTGCCCCTCTATTTCTGCAAAAATCCGTTCCAGCTTTTTTCCCATTCTTACAGATCCATACTCTTTCCCTGTCAGAATTGCCTGTTGACGCATCTGTTCTTTCGCTTCCTCACTCCAACCTTGGATTTCTGCCAATTTTTCTGCCAGATTTTGGGGATTGTTTCCGGAAAATAATGTTGTATTAATACCATCTTTCGCATAAGACAGCGGTCCTTCGGAAGCATCCGATATTAAAGTAAGAGTTCCGCACCGCATAGCTTCCAAACCTACCAAGCCGAGACTCTCACTCTTCCTTCTGGTGGGAAAACAAAAAATGTCCAACGCATTAAAATATATTCCAAGTTTCTTTTGTGTCATAAATGGAAACAACTGTACATTCTTCTCTAAATGCAGTTCTGATTGTTTTTTCTTTACGTTCTGCAGATCTGGTCCTTCGCCGACTATCACGAACTGATACTGATTCCTCTCCACATCAGGGCGCTGCAAAAATAATGCTGCAGCATTCAAAAACGTGTCCCATCCTTTTCCCTCAACCAAACGCGAAACAAAGCCTATGTAAATCTTATCGGAGCAAAAACCAATCTTTTTACGACATATATAGCGATCCTGTGGAAAAAAACATTGTTCATTTACACCACCTGATGGAAATATAAAAATCTGTTTTTCCGGATAACGATAATTCTGACATAAGTAAGCCTTGTAATACGAAGATGGCACAATCATATAGTCCAACAGCTTTAAGGCCTGTACCGCCTTTTCGTAATTCTTTTCGTAGCGTGTTCCATCCTGACAAATATCTTCACCATGCGCATTTCCCACTGCAATTACATTTCTACGGTTTTTTTTTATGACTTGAACCGGAAATATCGTATGGCTGATATAATGCGCATATATCACATCCACATGGAACAATAAACCTGTCAGCAATGCATATGCATAACATTTTACATAGCTAAGTAGCTTTAGAATCCTCCCTTTTCGTTTTTTTACTGCTGCATGAATTACACGACACCCGTTTTTTTTAAGCATCTCCTCTGTGTTTTTTACGAACACTCCGTATTCCGGATGTCTCAGAGAAGGATATAAATTTGTTATGAGCAATACGGTTTTCTTTCTTCTTTCTTTCATTCTCACTCACATTCAAAGCTTTTATATAATTTTGAAGACTTGCCATATCCGTCTGTACGATATATCCGTCTTGTTCTTTCAAATAAAAACCCCAAAATTTAAATTGATGAATCATTAGTTCAAAGTTTTCACCATGATAAATTTGCATACTGGCTTCGCTGTAATTAATCCACTGCTGACTCTCCAATGGCAGAAAGTGCTCGATTGATTTCAGGAAACTAAGAATTTCGATCCGCTTTGTATAATGCAATTCGTTTGATGGGTATAAACAAGGAATATTCACTGTACCAATCTTATGATTTTCTGTCATAGCACGAAAAAAAATATCATAAATAAAAGAAAATTGATCGGATTTGCGAATGGTTTCCACCACCCATGGCCTTAATCTGAACGCTTTGTAACCGCAGGAAATATCAAACAAGTTAATTCCATACACTTCTTTCACAATCATAGAAATAATCGCATTAGACGCCAGTTTTTCTGATGGAACAACGCTGGGATTATAAAAACGATTTCCACATATAAACTCGTAATGCTTCAGTTGTTCTTCAAATCCCGGGATAAAATCTGGATCGTGCTGTCCATCAGAATCCAACATAATCACAGAATCGTAAGCCCGCTCCTGAGCCCATGTTATTCCAAGTGCCAACGCACTGGAAACTCCTTTATTTTTCTCATATCGTATATAATTAAATCCAGAGTTTCTGATTTTCTCATAAGTATCATCGGTACTGCCATCATCAATCAACAATACCCGGTCTCCGTAGTTTTCCAAGCTGCAAAAAAGCTTCTTTAGCTGATCTGCTTCATTATACACCGGAGATAAAATTATTGTTTTCATTACATTTAATCCTCTATACCATCTAGCCTACAATTCTATCCTGAATTTCTTTAAGCACACTTTCCTCATATTTTTCCAACATCTTGTTACGGGCCGCCGCCGCATTCTTTTGCTTCTTTGTTTTACCTTTCATTGTTCCCATTGCTTCTTTATATTTCATATAAACTTTAATCTTCTCTGAAATAAACTCCGAAACAGTTGTTCCTGCTTCATATTGTGCCAAATTTCTTTTGCTATATTGATACCAGATTCCTCCATCTATCTTTGCACAGACGATATAACGCTGATACTGCAAATTGAAGCGTGTATCGCCATATAGTCCAAAATCAAACATACAGTGATTAGCTCTTATTATTGCATTCTTATATAGTTTTCCCTCAGCAGATCCCAACTGCAGATCTTTTCTGGAATCCAAATGAAGCATCAGATCTTCACGAGAACATTCTTCGGCCTGCGGCTGCACATCTTTAAATGAATTATCCGTTAGCACAGCCCTGTATCCGCCTAATATCAGCGGATACTCGCCTGACGCGTAATTCTCAAAAAAGTTCTGATAAAAAGATTGAAGCAATTTGTCTGTTGCATCCAGGAATAACACATATTCTCCTGTTGCATGGAGAAGTCCCATGTTACGAGAAAAATTTACATCTCGATGTAAAATTTTTACATACTCTATTTTTATTTTCTCTTGTTCTTTATTCGGATGCTCTTTTAAAAATTTCGTTTTTATTTTTTCTATATGTTCCAGCGATCCATTATCAATCAATATAATCTGAACCTCCGGTATTTTATCCGGAGGGATCAAATTCACAACTGACTGTAAACACTCCATCAATTCACTCTCATGATTATACACAGTGATGATAATACTAAGCTTTATGCATGGATCCAATTTGGCCACATACTCTGTTCTTTTTGTCTCTGAAATAAGTATTCTGGCTTCTTCAAGCGATTTCACTTTTGTAAGGGAAATCTTCTGCTGTACATTCGCGGCAAATTCTGTGCAGATTCCTTCCCAATACAGGTTTGAGCTGTCCAATATGCAATCACGATTCAAAATATGTAAATGTGCTTCGCCGACAATCTCCTTTTGGGTGGCAAATTGAAGATTTATATTTTCCGCCGTCTTCATTCCCTCAAAACGGACCTGTTCCAGATATTGGTTGTTTCCAACGTCAAATTCCTCATCATAATCCTTGCCGTGGTATTTTCTGATTTTCACTTTGCCATCTAAAGCTTCCTGTATTTTGCAAATATAAAATCTTGTTCTATGGTCGCCATTCATCATCAATACCCACGTTCCATTAAATTTTCGGCTTTTTATCCATGTCCAAACTTTTCGGCAGCCTGTTAAGATCATTGGCAAATTCAGAACACTTCCTAAAAGTGTCAGTACAATCCAATTTGTATTTATGTCTCCCACACTACATTCTCCCAAGTTTATATGTCATTCAAAGCATCCCTCAAGTTTTCCAGATATCCATATTGCCAGTGCTCATCCGGCTCCAGATATCCCCCTTCACTCCACTCATTCCACGCAAACAAAAATAACATATCTGTATGATACACGTCCCGTGTACGCCGTATCTGCTGTTTCATATAATTTTGAAATTTTTCCGGTGTTGCACCTGTAAAAACCACACCATTTTTCTCTTTTCTTGGTGTGTTATCCCAGTCCACAAAAGCCCCCGGTACACTTTTTTCATTTAACGGAAACTGCCGCAGCACCTCATTCCATGCTCCATCATACTCCACACAACTCACACCATTTTTCTTACTGAAATAATTTTCCAAACGATTTCTTATAAAAGCAGGCTGATACTCAATCTGACAGGAAAACAGTTCGCCGGCCTCGTCTACAGCAATATTATAATCCCGCTGTTGCGATGCAAATGCAATACCAGAAAGTCCTCGTTCCCGTGCCGAACGATTCCAGAATACAAGCCGCTCCCTCAGTCTTGGAATCCGCTCCGGCCGATATATAACCAGAAGTGGTTTCCCATCTTTCTGAATATAACGCTCATCTGACAAATATGGGTACAAATATTCAAAGTGCGTCCTCCACTCTGATTCATCTCCGTAAGTCTGCCGAATTAAAATGTCATTTTCCGAATGGACATTCCATGATCTTGTCCAATTCTCGTTGGCCCAGCAAATACAAAACGGAAATTTTATCTCCTGCAGCTCTTTGTACAACTCTAACGGTTTCTCCAATAGCAGCTTTCCCTGAAACCAATAGTGATACAGGCAAAAACCATACACTCCATATTTCTGTGCCAAATCAGTTTGCCAACGCAATACCGATGCATTGGTCAGATCATAATAATTATTATGAAGCGGAATTCGTGGCTGATCATGTCCTGCAAATAAAGAAGTTGCATGTCTCATATTAGTCCATTCCGTAAAACCATTGCCCCACCACGCACTGTTTTCGGGTATTTCATGATACTGGGGCAAATAAAATGCAATTACTTTTATTTTCATATGTTCCACAACTTTCATTTCAATAATAACACTATACCACGAAACAGACTAAAGTCCATAACAAAAATCTGGCGAGCATACCTTACTCCTGCTCGCCAGATCTTTCATTCATTCAAAATATAATTTATTTTCTACAGTTACTCTGCTGCTGCCTCAGAAGCCTCTGCATTATCATCTGCCGCATCCGTGCTCTCAGTTGCTGCTACACCTGCTGTAATAGTCTTAGAGGTTACCACTGGTGTTGTCTCTTCTGCTGCTGTCTCAGTTGCTGCTTTCTCTGTCTGCTCCTCTTCCGTTACTTCGCTGCAAGTTACGCTAATCTGAATCTTGTTGTTTTTATAGGTGAGAGAATAGCTGTTTCCGCTGTCCGTCTTGCCTTCGCGTGTAAGATTGGTCTCGCCCTGTTCACGCTGTCCCTGAACATAGTCGGTAACTGCTTTGCCTTCGGTCTCACCAAGTGCTGCAACTACGCTCTGTTCATATGCAGTGTTATACAGTTCGCGGTCTGCCTCCGGAGCTGCATCGTAGATATATGTTAAATCTACTGCGTTTGCTTTATCTTTTGCGCTGTTCCACATAGCAAATTTGTAGAATTCCACAGAATCGCTGCCACGGAAAATACGGGATACCTCCAGGTTGTCCTCAGTGGTCAGAATCTGCACAGATGTGTCTGTACGGGAATCTGCTAAATTCTTTGTAATCTTATTGATGATAACTTTTAATTCAGAAATGTAGCTTCTGCGAGTTGTGCTGGCTGCTGCATTTTTCTCTTTTGCCTCAGATGCTGCAACCTTAGCAGCTGCAACAGTCTTGCCCGGATTTGGCCTGCTTGCTTTCTTTGCTGCTTCTCTGTTCTCCCGGTCAATCTCTTCCTGGGATTTTTCCTGGCGAACGCCGTCTGCATCCAGCCAGTAACCGTCTACTGTAGTTTCGGTCATACGGTATCCATCCGGGTCCAGATGATATACTAACTGGGTGGCCGGATCGGTGAACCAGTTGCCGGATGGCCAGCCACCATTATCGTAGACATATTTCTGTTTATCACCATACGGAGTAGACTCCGTTACCCAGCCTGCCGCAAATGCCGTGATGCCAGTTGATAAAGTCATTGCCGCAGCAACCGCTGCAATCCCAAGTGCTTTCTTTTTCATAGTGAATTTACCTCCAACGTATTGATCATTATTCTTCATGTCAACGGAACATTCTGTCATGTCTCTTTTGGAACTGTTCTTATATTCTCACTTTCACAGTTTCTTCATCTCTTCACATACAAAAGCATACCATAAATCGAATTTCTCTACAACTACCATAAAACTGAAGATTTTATGACTCTGCACTAAGATAAATGTTAAAAATTCGTAATATGTCCGCAGCAGAGGTATCAGCATCCCAGTTCGTTCTCACACATATCCAGTGCAGAAGCAATCACGGCATCCATATCATAATACTTATACTCACCGAGACGACCGCCAAACACAACCTTTTCTTCCTGCTCCGCAAGTTTTTTATACTCTGCATACAGATTACCGTTTTTCTCATCATTTACCGGATAATACGGCTCATCGCCCGGTTTCCACTCAGAACTGTATTCACGGCTGATCACGGTCTTCGGGATTTCGTTGCCCTCATCATCTTTGCCGAACTCAAACCACTTGTGCTCGATGATACGGGTCCACGGAGTCTCTGCATCGGTATAATTCACGGCTGCATTGCCTTGGAAATTTGGCTTGTCCAAAAGCTCTGTTTCAAAACGCACGGAGCGGTACTCCAGTGCACCAAGTTTGAAATTGAAATACGCATCGATCGCGCCGGTATAGATGACCTTAGCTGCCAGGTTATCATACATCTCTTTATCTGCCAGATAGTCTACGCCCAGCTTTACCTCTACTCCATCCAGCATATTCGCAACCATCTTCGTGTAACCGCCCATTGGAATGCCCTGATAGAGTGCATTGAAGTAATTGTTATCAAAGGTAAGGCGAACCGGCAGACGCTTGATGATAAATGCCGGAAGCTCGGAACATGGTCTGCCCCACTGCTTCTCCGTGTAACCTTTTACCAGCTTCTCATAAATATCGGTACCGATCAGGCTGATAGCCTGTTCTTCCAGGTTCTTCGGCTCGGTAATGCCTGCAGCCTTTTTCTGCTCCTCAATCTTCGCTGCAGCCTCTTCCGGAGTTACAACACCCCACATCTTATTGAAGGTATACATATTGAACGGCAGAGAATATAACTCCCCATGATAATTTGCCACCGGTGAATTGGTGAAACGGTTGAATTCTGCAAACTGGTTCACATACTCCCAAACTTTCCGGTTGTTCGTGTGGAAAATATGTGCACCATATTTGTGTACATGAATCTTTTCTACATCCTCTGTGTAAACATTTCCTGCAATATTCGGACGCTTATCAATCACCAGAACCGATTTGCCATGCTTTTTCGCCTCATGCGCAAATACTGCACCATAAAGTCCTGCTCCTACTACCAGATAATCGTACATCTTCCTGTCCTCCTGAATTAAAATAATTTTTCTTTGTAGACACCCTGTTCAATCAATTTCTGAATGGATGCAACAACCACCGGCTTATCCTCTTTATAGGTGACGCCAAACCAGCGGTCTCCCGTTTCCAGAACCTTTACCCGCGCTTTCTGCTCTGCAAGAAGCTTGTCAATAATCTTTGGAAGCAGATACTCGCTCTTCATGGCATCTTTCCCAAGGTGATCCAGGAAGTCAGCAAAACCACCTTCAAGCATCTCTAAAAATCTCGGTGGAAGTCCCCACATGTTCATAGACACATGCTGACCTGCGTCTACAGAAACCGGCTGTTTTTCTTCATTGCACGCTGTTAATACGCCATCTTTCCTCTGAATCTCATACGTTTCCGTGACGCGCTGCAGATAACCATCGGCATCTACTGAGCAGACACCACGGGTCACTCCACCATTGTCACTCAAGGTATTGGAAAGGATAAAACCAGCCATGCAGATATCATAAACCGGCGCCTCCACATCCATCTCTGTCGTCATATACTGATAGAGTCTGACAAATGCCTCCTTACCATAATAATCGTCTGCATTAATTACAATGCATGGTTCCTTGACAAGATCTTTCACGCACAAAACTGCCTGACCGGTTCCCCACGGTTTCGTCCTGCCCCAGACATTCTTACGGCCGCCGGGAAGCTCATCGACAGACTGATACGCATATTCTACCGGAACCAGCTTCTCAATCCGCTTCCCAATAATCTCCTTGAAATCCGCCTCGATATCCTTGCGGATAATGAATACCACTTTGTTACAGCCTGCCTCTAAGGCATCATGGATAGAATAATCCATAATGATCTCCCCATTCGGGCCAACCGGCTCAAGCTGTTTGATTCCGCCACCAAAGCGGCTGCCAATTCCTGCTGCCATTACAACCAGCGTTACGTTCTTCATTTGTTTTTCTCCTCTCTGACAATCGCCTACATGAAGTATTTGCAGTATCAACTTACTATCTGAAATATCTTCGGATCATATGTACCAGAGTCAACAACGGACACCTGGCAGTTCAGCCATTTCAGTTTTTTATTTATGCTGTCCTGCAAGGACTTCATGATTGTTTTCTTACTTCTCGACCTGCACGCAAAATCACCTTCCAAAAACAAAATCATATATTTCTTTTTCGTACTATCCGAAAATGCATCTGCAGACATCCATTGAAGAATAGTTTCAAATTCCTTCCGGCATCCCTTTGTCGTTTCAAATGATTTCGCCCCACACAAAGCTGCCAGAGTCATTGCCACTTTGTGAGCCATTTCAATATCCAGACTGTCTCTTTCTTTTATATCGACCTCTGTATGCACTGTGTCTTTTTTCTTATTATCCGGTGCAATTCTCCATCTGCAGTTTGCTTCATCTCCGGTGCAGTTTTTCACTTCAATCAATGCCAATGTGTTTTTATCCAGAGAAATAAAATCAACACCTTTTGAATTTGGGAATCGGTTGAAATAATCCCGATAAAACAAGGTACTGTCAAATTTTACTACTGTACTTTTATCCGGAAAGCCAAATTTCAATCTGCTTTCTTCTTTAATCACCATAGATAATCCTCTGTTCTCTGTCGTACATGGCATCAAACTCCTGCATAATCGCATTGTGCTCAAGATCGGATGCCGAATTTGTCATTTCATAGTGAATATCATGTATTTTTTCGTCCCTGTACAAAGATAAAAAGCGAATATCCAGTTTTTCAGGATTTAATTTTGGATACGATGCAACCATATTAAATTCCTGCTGAATAAAATAGTCATGCGTTGAAACAAAAACCTGGACGCCCATCTTAGCCAGCGCAACCAGGGCCTGTACAATTGGTCTGATCATTCGGGGGTTCATGTTGGTCTCCGGCTCATCCCAAAATAAAATCGTATTCTTATTCAGACTTCCAGAGAGAATCATGTAAATAATCGTAGACAACTTTCTATACCCATCAGAAAGCAATCCCATCTCAAATTCGCCCTCTCCTTTTATCTTAAAATAAAATTTTTTATTCTTTTGTACAATATTGCCGCTCATAATCTCTTCCAGATTGCGCAGCACCTGGTTTTGCTCTGTTGTATTCGGTCCCTTCGACAGAGGACGATCCAGTAATTTTGCAAGATCATAGTACATCTCTTCAAAGTCAATATGATACTCATCATACAGCGTCACAAAATGCTCCACCGTAGAAATCATTTCCTTTGTCGGAATGTAAATGGACTCACATTTTTCCATAAACCGATTTCTGTCAATGGAGATATCCGCATGGTTGGTCTGTCCACGGCTAAATCCTACCGAAATTCTCTGATTTCGGTCCAAATCAACTGAAAAGTCGGTTCTTTTGTTTCCTCTGTTACGACTTACCAACCGCCCAAGTTTCATGTCGTCCGGTCTGAAAACCCCCTGCATTTTTTTGACAAAAAACTGTTCTTCCATCTCTTTTGTCAAATTTGCCTTATTAATATCATTAAGCGGTTTGGTCAGCGAGTACATAACTTTCAGCAGGGTCGTCTTTCCCGTGCTGTTCTCTCCACAAATAATATTAATATTATCAGACCAGTCCAATTGTAGATTTTCAAAAGCCATAAAATTGCTTAACGTCAGCCTTTTTATTTTCATGCCTGTCGGTCACCTCCTGACTGCATACTCTCCAAATTATTGCGTCGTGATAATGCTATTTTAAAAGAAAACAGTGAAAAAAGCGAGTTTTTCTTTTCGACATTCTCGATTTCAAATTTCATGCTTTTCCCAGTCTTTCTCCAGTCGTTTTTGAACAGAATCCCTGATTTTATCCTCATCAAGTCCTTTAAATCCCCATGCTATAACAATGCCGGAAACAATCAGATATACAGCCTCTATCATGTACTTAATATAATCATAGCGTATTTGCACTTTCTCTGTAACCTCATTGACTGAAAACACCCATTTTCCTGTTATCAATAGCAGTGCCAGAAAGCCTATGACCAAGCCGCCCGTAACCACAATATATATTTTTAGTCGGCGTTTTGTTCTTCTATCTGTTTCTGAATCGATATATTTCTGCTTTTGTTCCGCCTTCGTTTTTTCAACGCTTTCTTTTAATTGTTGCTCAAGGTATGCCTTTTCATTCCTTAAAGCATTTACCTGCGCGTCTGCCTTATCCTTTTCCGCCTCTACTGCAGCTGCTGTTTCCCGTTTTGCTTTTTCATTTTCCTCAGCTAAAATCTGGTTGATCACATACTGATGTGAAGTTTCCACAATTTGTTCGGAATTTAAATCTTTATAGTCATGCTGCAGTTTCTCCGCTATATCAAAAATAATCGTTTCTTTCATATCAACCGGTTCCTGTAATGCAATAACCGACTTCAATATTTCCATTTTTCTTGCATCGGCAGGCTCATTCTCTGAAAAACTAAAATTCAGGAATCTTGTAAAAGCAGAGTAATCATCTGCTGTTGTTCTGCCCGCATACTGAAGAATGATTGAATACCATACACTCGGCAGAACAACGGTGGGAATTGCTCCCGGTCGTTTTTCCCTTTCCCATCCGGAAAAGGCATGATCCGCTGTGATCAGATAGTGATCTGTCGCAAAGAAGTTTTCTCCCTTTTTTTCTCGATTCCGTTCCTGTATGTACAGATAATTATTAATATCTGCCTTTATGGAAGGATCATAGGTATTTCTTCTATGTTCAATTTTGTACTGCTTTAACGATTCGAACTGTTCCGCGTATTCCTTTTTGTTCCGACCGGAATAATCATCGAATGTGACTTGTTTGAATCGGGATAAAATTTTGGATGTCCGCATTCGTAAATCCCGTTCAAAGGAACTGTAATCGCTGGTTCTGTTAACAGGATCTTTCGTCCATTCTACATACTGTTCGTAAAAAGCACTGTTGCTCATTCTATCATCCAGACATGATATCGCACGAACCGAAAGTGGTGCTGAATCTGCCAGCAATGCCTTGATCTGACCAACATAATAACGAATGGTATCGTTTAACTCACTTCTTGTGTGGTTTGAATATAATATCTCAACTCCAGTTTCCCTGCATTTCAAAATAAACGCATCAATTACCAGTTTCCGTTTTTCATTATTTAATCCCATCAGCCGGAATACAATATTCGTGTCAAGATAAAATTTCTTCTGATTAAAAATGGTTTGATAAACAGTTTTATCTTTGCGTACTGTCATCATACAATAATCAAAGCAGCACGAAATCAACTGATAAACACACCGGTTCTTGTCCAGATTATCCCAGTAAATGAATGCATTCAGAATTTTCTTTTCATCCGTAGAATAATCACAATTTGCCGCTTTCATCCCCAGATGTTCGCCATTCATCAGGGCCTGTATTGTTTCGGCATTGGAATTGAACACATCATAAAGATATTTTACCAGCAAATCACAAAATGTCTTTTCCGAAATATCAAGTTCTTCATGCTCCTTTAAAAACAGTTCCACGATTTTTCTAATCGAGGAGTCATCTGTTTTCTTTCTGATTTTTTCATATTCTTCGGGGGTTATAGAATATGCCTTAAGCACTTCATCTCTCGTTTCATTGATTTGAATAATCCTATTCTGATTTTTATTATAAATAGTCCCAATTATTTCGGAATCCGAAAAATCAAGTGCATATTTATCCCTGATATCCGCAATAATATCGGTAATTGTCAACCCCGTATTGTATTTATCAAACAAAACAAGTGCTATCATTTTTTCCAAGTTTTTATTGAATGTACTTGCTTTATTTTCCCCAAACATCAATGCCAGTCTTAAATAACTGCTACGTTCCAATAAAATAGTCCTCTTTTCCTGGGTACTGTATTGCTTTACAAAACGCTTTGTCTTCACATTTCTTTATCTTGTCAATAACCACAACTGCATCCCTTATCATAATCTTGTTTCAAAAGCAGACACTCTACTCCTCAACCAAAACCACGATAACCATATGCCGTGCCGAAAAACATACAATAAATTCCCGACACGGCATAATCACTCCAAGTCAGTGCAATTTATGAATCATTCTCCACGAAACACAAATATCTTACTGAATACATAGTTTGCCACTGTTACTACCACCTGAACAACAAGTTTTGCAATCTTATCATTTATTCCCAGCAATGTTACCATAAAAAACATAATAACCATGTCCATAAATAATGTAATCATTCTAGCTGCGTAAAATGACATTGCTTCGCCGATCCATTTTTTATTCTGACTTTGAAATACAAAAAAACGACTGGTAAAATAGGCAAATGTGACCGCTACAATCCATGCTAGAATATTAGCTATCTGAAGTTGTAACGCACGTTTTGGATCCAGGAATGTAAATACACATGCATAATATGTAAAAAGACTTACTACCGTAGTTAATACTCCGACTACCAAATAGCGAATTATTTCTTTATACTTTTTTTTCACAGTTTTTTGTTCCCTTCTCGCATTGCTTAATCGTTAGTAAAACAATAATCGGTAATGTCAACACTAAATAATAACTATATCTATATATTAACGATGCCGGAGAAGCAATCATCATAGTTCCCCACGTAAATATAATTGGAAGATACGGTACACATGCACGATACATTCCTTCTCCTAGCAGTATTGTGATACATAAAAAAATAATCCAAATTATTAATCCCGGGGTACACAACATATTTATTTTAACTGCCATTTTAAAGATTTTATCCAACACATTGTTTAGCTCTATTGGCAACATGGATTGGTTTTGCAGATGATTTGTACTACAGAACTCTCCCCATATTGAATCTTCACTTGTATTATTATTGATTTTTGTAAAATAAGATTGTGTCATATCTGGTGGATATGGCAAAATTCCCCAATATCCATAGCTATGACATATATACGCTTTTACATACATAGGGAAATTTTCTGTCAATAGGTGAAACCACGTTTTAATAAATAGTGTTTTATTTTCATTTAGCCATTCATTGTCAAAATTCCCATCAAACTTTACTTTATCTGCAAATGATGGTCTGTAATTCTCCCTCCAAATATCTATCGGCAACACTTGGTTTAAATTTTCCACATCTTCTTCCCCAAAGTTAGCATTTGGATCATTCAACACAGCTCCAACTTGCGCTATCGGAACGCCCAACGCTTCCCGAAATTTTACATCTGAATTGAAACGAATTTGCTCAAAATAACCAGTTCCAATATTTATTAATAAGCATAAAATTATAAGACTAAAAACTCTTTTTTTGCAACCATTCTTCATAAAAAGTAAAACTACTAATGAAGCAATACATACCATGACTCCATTATTTCTAAAAAGGCAAACCCCTAACAATACCATTATTGTTTTAATAAAATTTCTATTGTTTTTTAAATACTCTCCATTTGAGTTAACAATATCGTACAATAAAGCAACAAATGCTAACAGAAATACTGCAAATAAAGTATCTTTAACTAACGTAATTGAATAATCTGCTATAATTGGAAGTAGTGAATAATACAGTATGAATATCTTCAATATATTTTTTTGCACACCTTTATTTGCAACCCAAACTAGCAAACTAGCAAAAACATATGCGCAAAAAAACATTTGAATCAAAACCACGCAGCCAAATGCCCACGTCATATCCTCGCTTAGATATTTAAAAATTTTCACTCCATACCATATTAACATTTGATATGCGATTGGTTGATTGTTACTTCTATATGCCGACATAAGAGCATTCAATGTATCATTCATGCCACACCCAGGAGCAAATACTAAAAACCAAATTCCCCAAACTACTAAATTACATTTTAATGAATAACTAAAAACATCTTTTGAATTTTGAATCTCGCAGTCAAAAATGTGCATTTTACATTTATGTATTTTGCTTCTCACTTTATTTACTATTTTATAGCACAAATATGTCACTAGCATAAAAAATAGTAACGTTTTAATATTGAGATAGTTCAGTTTTAAACCTGCTGTATAATCGCTTCGTTCCCACCACAATGTTCGAAAATATACTGTAGACAGCACAAAAGCGCAGCTAAATATCATTGAATACAATACATCCATTATCTTTTGACGCATATTTTCTCAACCTCACCGTCTTACAATTTTTTCGTTTTCATCTGCTGAACCAATTGTAAACGAAACTCGAATTCTTGACGGTCTTTCTCTACTATCGTTGCTAAAATTAAACCTGCGAAAAAAGCAACTATTGCTCCTAATTCAATAAAACCACTTACAATTAATGTAGGAAAATTGGGGACCAAACCTATTTTAATATATTTTACAAATATTGGCACAAATAAAAGCAATGCCAATACTGTCATCCCCATAGCTAAAGTACCAAAAAATCCCATTGGTCTATAATTCTTATATAATTTAAAAATAGTTTTCAAAACTTTAGCTCCATCAGAATATGTATTCAACTTAGACTCGCTTCCTTCTGGACGATCTCTATATTCGATAATCACATTATCAATTTGCATGTTTTTTTCTACGGCATGAATACTCATTTCTGTTTCAATTTCAAAACCCTTAGACAATACAGGAAAACTTTTTACAAACAAATAGCTGAATGCTCTGTAACCAGTCATGATATCTCTTATATTTGTTTTAAACAAATGGTTTATCGTTCCACGCACTAAACTATTCCCCATGTTATGGAATGGTCGTTTATTTTCTTCAAAATATGTCGAAGACAATCTATCCCCAACAACCATATCTGTTCCATTGTTTAAGACTAAGTCTACCATCTTGCGACCATATTCTGCAGGGTATGTATCATCTCCATCGATCATAATATAACATTCTGCATCAATTTCTCTAAACATTCGTCTAATAACATTTCCTTTTCCTTGCTGATATTCATGTCGCACCACTGCGCCAGCTTTTGTTGCCAATTTGACAGTATTATCGCTGGAATTATTATCATATACATAAATCACCGCCTCAGGTAATTCTTTTTTCCAATCTCTAACAACCTTTTCTACCGTTTTCTCTTCATTGTAACATGGAATTAATACTGCAACCTTGTCCATTTATTCTTTCTCCTTTTAAATTAAATCTATAACCAAAATTGAAGTAAATTTCTGAGTTCATAATATACTATAGAATTCACTCTATCTAAATTTGTGCATAAAAGAAGGAATTCATATATGATACTCCAACATACACTAAAAAGTAATACGCCCCTTATAATCTTTTTTAATGTTGCATCATCGCTAACGACTTCTAATGAATTAAAGAAAAGCATTGAAGAAATGCAAAGTAACCATCCATAGTCCATATTGTAACGGCTAACAATTCCTGCCATTTGTATATCAGCAAATAAAATAATTGCTGCACTAACTGCACAAAAAATGGCCATATACCAGATTTTCTTTGATACTTGTTTCATATATGTTTGTGCCTTAATTAACCAAAATGTTAAAAACAAGATTGGACGATTAAACAGTAACCCTCCATAAGGTCCTTCAACTATACTTCTTCCTAAATAATCTGTTAATCTTACTGACATTTTTCCACTATCAATTATAAACGGAAATACGCATCCTATTTTTGTTGGTTCAAATAAGTAATAAAAAATGCCAGAAAAAAGGCGATCAATATGAATTCCTCTGTGCGTCATATCATTAGAGGTTAAATTATAGTTCGCACCAAAATCAAAAACTGATCCAAATCGAACAAAATTATAGTACATGGTAGCAAATGCAATCGTTAATGCCGGAATTGCTAATGCCAAGCATATTTTCCATTTTTCCTTATTTTTTAAATATGGCTTTTCAAATATATTCTCTCTAAAAATAACACATGCCATCAATCCAACAATTAAAAATTGCGGACGAGTAAGAGCAGTAAGCGATATAAGTAAAGAGCCAGCAGCTATTTTTATCAGATTCAAATTGGGGGGATTTCCTTTGTTATTATTATAATTTGCTGTAATCGGTAATACTGATATCCATATACCCACACCCCAAATTGCAAGCGTTCCGGCTAAAAAAATGGGTGTGCTGTATAAAGATGGAGATCTTAATGCATATGCCTGACCAGTACCTACAATAAACATCAATTCCCATAAATAGAACGATAAAATAGATGCATGTGTAAAATACCGTTTATAAATCTGATCTAACAAATACGATATTCCGCTTATATAAAAAGCACTAAGTATTATTGCTATTGTACCATACGATATATGTATCCCAGTAATCAAATAGAATGGTAAGAAAAAAAACAACACTGGCAATATGCCAAAATACACATAGTATTTCCCATGAAAATATGCCCAGTCCAAATTCCATTTTTCATTCGCTTCTTTCATGATTTTATCACGCAAAAAATTATCATATGGATTGTTCATTTCCATAAGGGTTTGCGATGGTTTTTCCTCTAAATATACTTTGCCATGTAAAATACTTTCAGTCAAAAGAACATATTCATCGTGATCCGAAATGCTTTTATTTTTGGGATTTATATATACCATTGCAGCGCATATTACTATCATTATTATTGGAATTACTATATGAATTTTACATTTTTTCATACTTTCAAAACTTAATTTCCAAAAGACAGAAGAAGGATGCGCTATAGCAATTATAAATATAAATACACTGGTTATCAACACACGAAACCAATATATAGAAATTGGCACTTTTTTATTTAATATTACACTTTCAAGACAAACATATTTTATTTGTTCCTTAGGCTGCTGAAATGTAAGTTCAATCTGTTTAGCTTTACCTGACAAATTCAGTCGGAAATAGTTTGCACGCCTTCCAGTTGGAACAATAACTCTCGTTCCGCACAAATATAATAAATCGTTTCCCTCATCTCTTGCTTTTATAGATACCGAAACTGGTTCTAAAACAGGGTTCTTATTTTCATCTAAATAATATGCATGAACATAAATATTTAATCCCCCCCCAGGTATGTTTTCCAAGGAATCTGTATCTATATCACACCACCCATCATTCCGAAAAGCGCAAACATAAAGATCATCATTTTTTATTTTAACACTGCTTTCTGAAACTAATCTGTTTTGTTCAATTAGATTTGTGGATTTCCACATTAATGATTCCCATGTTCGAAAGTTGCATACAAACACCTCAATAGCAAATGCAATTATGATCGAACAGAGGAATATTTTCCAAATTTTCCGTTTTATTTTCTCATCCAACTGTTCTAGTCCTCTCTTCTAGCACCTGTTGCATTAATCACACGATTAGCCAATCGATCAAAAATCTGATTAAATTCTTCTATGTTTTGCTTCATATTATCCCATACACTTCCACTTTTTTGCACTTGCTCTTGTGTAAGAAGAAACACTGGTGTATTATTTGACTGAGATTGTGCAATAAGACTATTAAAATCAGAAATATTTATGAGATTGTAGTCTTTTTCATAATTGCAAGAATTATAGGGGATAATCATATTGCATTCTTTCAAAACAGGCACCAATTTATTTTTCACAAGTGAATTAATATCATCAATCCACTCAGAAAATGCTTTTGAAGGTGAACCATTTCGCGGACGATAACGCTGTTGTATAGTCCCTATAAACTGTGTTTTTTCCTTATTCATTTTATAATCTGCACCTTTAAAAACAATATTATCTTTCATCTGGTTATATGTTCTATCCCATTTCGGAAAAACCCTTGCCAAGGAATCAATAGCCATATAACAGAAATAATCCGGTGCACAAGGTAAAATAAAATAATCACTTTCCATTAAAATATTTGCATTCGTTGCAGAAATATTTGGACTCATATCAACTAGAATAAAGTCAAATTCATATTTTTCTGCAGTCATTTGCAAAAGATTTCTAAAAGCACCTGGGACATTTTTAAGCATAATCAATGTGCCTGTTAAATTTTCCGCAATGCTATAAGTAGCATCATATTCTGCAAAATCGATGTGTCCAGGTAGCAAAAAGAGCTTATTATTTTCCGCGAATTTGTAACACTCTGCCGGATTCAGTGGTGATAATGCACCGCTAAACACTGGAGAAAGTGCATTTTTAAGATTATTCTTATTTTTTTTATAAAACTTTTCTAATTTATCATCCTTATCTGCATTCAAACATAAACCCGTTAGATTGCACTGCGGATCTGTATCAACAATAAGTGTCTTATAACCCTTTTCTGCTAATTTCCACCCCAAGTGAAATGTCGTTGTTGTTTTGCTTACACCGCCTTTATTGTTAAAGAGCGCTATAATTTTACTCATACACTATCCTCCTAATAGATATCCGCAATACCAAAATTGAATTTAAAACGATTATATACTTTTTTAATTACACATTGTTTAATGGAATAATTCTCTTAAATAATTCCAAATCCTCTCTCGTAGTAATTTTTATATTAGTTTGATCTCCATACGCCTGATACAATGTATCTCCCAATGCATACATTAAAGAAGTCGTATGTGGTTCTATCGTTTCAAGCAATCCGCGTTCTTCCGCTCGTTTATATATATCTAATAAATATGAATACTTAAAACCATAAGGGCAGGCAATCTGAATGTATTTATCCCTATCAACCCATGTTTTACTAGTTGCATTCTCATCATTGCTTCCAAGTAATTGATAGCATGGAGTAGCTGTTACCGCAGACCCTTTATCCTGCATAACGCGAATAACATCATTCACAATTTTATCTGAAGTAAACGGTGCCGCACCATATTGAATCAGCACATAATCATCAGATTTTATCTTATCTTTCAAATTATTAATGCCATTCATGACTGAGTCTTGAAAAGTTTCCCCACCATCGGTCACCCATTTTACCTTATCTAAATTATATTGTTCTATCATATTGATAAGATACTCTTTCCACTCTTTATGGCATACAACCTCAATCGCATCGATATTAGAATTTTTCTGGAAAATTTCTATTGTATAAACAACCACTGGCTTACCAAATATTTCTACAAACTGTTTAGGACGATCAGCTCCAACTCGCGAACCAACGCCACCAGCAAGTATCATCGCTGTAATCATTTTATTCTCCTTCATAACTATCTAATGCTTTATCAATAAATCTAACCAAATTTCTGTACGAAGGCAGAAAGAAAAAGCTATCATCATCTCCTACGCTGCCTTTATATAATCCCCAACAAAACCAATAAAAAGCTGAAATAGGAATAAATGCCATATAATAACGATGTTCTTCTTCTGTTAATTTCCTACCAACAAATGCTTTTAAATAACGTTCTATCTGTGCATCTGTCCAATCATAACGACAAAGAATACATCCAATATCATTCGCAGCATAGTTTAATCCGGCATACTCCCAATCAATCAAATAAATTTCTCCACAATCATTGCATAGGTAATTCGGCTCGTAGGTATCGTTATGGCAAAGAACTAATCCGTATCCGAGGCGTTGCGCATCTGCTTTAACAAATGAATATAACTTGTCCACTTTTCCAACAAGTTCTGAAAACTCTTTTAAAAGATTTCCTTTTGTTGCCGAGGCAATCATCATCAACTTTTTACCTTCTATGACATTATCAAACGTCCGTACTGTAGCATCTGGCCGAATGCTATGTAACTTATGCAAGTAATCCATTGCTATGGATAATTGAACATCAGACTTTTCAAAATTACAATTTTGAGCATTTTTAATATAGTATGACAATTTCCAGCCTGAAAGTTCCATATGTATCACAGACGTATCAATTCCAACTTTTTGCGCAGCTGTCTGTGCGAATAGCTCTGATGTTCGATCAATCAAATTACCTGCTGTTCCACCTGGATGGCGATAAACATATTTTTCCCCATTGCACATAAATGCAAAAGAAACATTTGTTAATCCAGCATTAATCACAGTAATATCACTAATTGAATTTGGATTGCTGTCTAATGTTTCACAAATATTAGTAATAATCTCTGAATCAACGTTTAAAAGAAATTCTGCATCAAATGTTCTTAAATCCTCGATACTATCAAATTCTAAAATTTCATTTGTTGGAAATTCTTTTTTATAAAAGGTGAGTTGTCGTATATGTTTTGCATAAAATTCTTCCCAAAACATGGATGCTACGCCAAAATCATTAATTTCATTCTCCATCAGACTACGAAAGAGCTGCGAGAATTGATGGTTCATATAAGCATGACCTACCATAGCCAGTGAATCATCCCCCCCCACCGTCAAATCAGTTATTACATCTGCATCTGAGCAAGTAACGCCAAACTCACGAAACTTTCCCTTTTGATAAGATACCGCACGATATGAACGATTTTCTGCATTATTTTCCAAAAAAGGATTATTTACAAAATAATGATCAGCACAGCAAATATAAGTATCTCCAAGATGCTCTTTTGCCATATAAAGAGAATATAAATTTCCTTTTGATCCAAATGAATTATTTACAATCAATCGAACTCCATATTTTTGCTCCAGGTAGAAAAACTTTTCCTTCATATATCCAACAACTATGTATATATCTTCCACACCGGCTTTTTTCAACTGATTGATTTGTCGTTCAATTAAAATTTCTCCTTTTACTCTAAATAAACCCTTTGGTTTTTCATAAGTAAACGGTGCAAAGCGATTGGACTTTCCCGCTGCTAAAATAATTGCACTTTTCAATACACTCCTCTTTTCAAGCAATATTTCTTATACAAAATTTCCAAGCAAGCTAAATTTCTTTCACTTAACTCGACATGTTTATGTGCTAACATATCCGATGGTAATGCTAGGATATCTTCATACATCTTGCTAATATATTCTTCGTAGTGATTTGGAACTGAATATATTTCTCCTTCAAACTCCATTTTATTTAACGGAAAAATAGTATCTCGTGAAACTATATGCTTATCTGCATGAAAAATATAATTAAAATTATCAAATCCCCAAACTATATAAGCTTTTGGCTCATCAGAAATTTTCAATTTTTCTTGTACCTGAACATTATAAGTATCATACAATGTTTTATATTGATTTTGTACTTCTTGCTTTAAACTATCACTATCTTTAACTGGCTGCGGCAAAGCAATCGAATCTTTTTCCATTTTTTTCCGTGTTTCGATCATCCATTCCCAATTTTTCACAGCATCTAATTCACAATAATCATAATAAAAAATATCTACAAAACCCTTATATGGTCCTTTTTCTGTATCTGCCCACCGCACCTGAAAGACACGAATTACTCCAGGCTCATTAATTCTATTTAGAAACATTGCTCTCACAAATATCTCTTCTCTACCTTGTAATATAGACATTAATTTCTCAGCATCTTTTCGGATCATTCCAATGTCAATATCATCATCCCACGGAATAAACCCTTGATGCCTATATGCACCAATCAAAGTTCCAAAGTCCAACCAGTAGGGAATATTATTCTGTTCACATACATTTTTTATATAAGAAAGCAATGAGTTAATAACCAATTGCATTTTTCTTGCATTTCCCGTAGCTTTTGGTAACTCTTTGAAAAATCGCAATTTTGCATCTTTAATATTTTCACTCTCTTTTTTGTACAATTGCCAAAACATTAAATCTCTTTGATAAGTTTTTGTTTTTTGCTGCCAAAGCAAATCATAGGCTCTATCCTGAATATCATTAACACGTATTTGAATATCTCTTAGCATTGCTTCATTTTGCTCATTTATTTTCTCTTGATTTTGAATAATACTATTCATTAGAGCAATCATTTCTTTATTGTAATATCCATGTTGTTTTTTATTATTTGTAATATTTCTTATCTTACTTAACATGTTTTTAATCTGCATATTTACCTCAACACTATCAAGTTCTAAATTAATCTCTTAGTTTATAGCTACTACCTCCAAGCATTTTCCGCCGTCATCATATTTCCAAATACTCTCTCCAAAACTTCTCTGTCCGAAATTCCTCTTTACATGCTCGATAATGTTTTACCAATTCTCCTTGATTTTTCTTGTAAGCTGCCATTGCGGTACGATACCGTTTCATCAATTCCTGATACCGCTCCTGATTCCGTTCCAGCATATATCCTGTAGAAGTCATTGGATTTATTGCAACCAGTTTCTTGCGGAATGCAATTCTGGATGGTGTATAAACATCATTATATGGTACTGACATAACACCATCTTTTAACTTACTTAAAAACCGGAATCGATGACCATTATAGGTAACACGGAACAGCCATTTTTCAACAAATTGTCTCTTTGGGTCATCATACGGATCCCCAAGCCCCACCTCAGGATTACCAAGCTCTTTCATTGGTACCATTTTGTGTCCCAACTGATTATTGGAAACCAAAATCTTTTCACCTAAATCCTGTCTGATGAAATCTGGTCCCTTCAAATAATCTTCCAATGCCCGAAGCGCAATTTCTGCTGAATCATAGTCCAACCTCAAGATATGCTTACGAAAATCAAGCTGTGTTTTTCGAATCACATTGACATCGTCAATCAAACCAGTTACAGCCTGATTTATCAACAAATTACGGTTTACCTGATAATGATCCATACCGACATTAAACTTTCCGGCAAAGCCCATATGCCATACACAAATTCCATTCATGGTAATAAATCCTGGATTGCAGCGAAGACCATACTCTACATCATCACCACGAACAAAAATCGGCATGGGAAGCCCCTGCTCTTTTATAGTTTCAGTCGGAATGCAGCAATACCACCATGCAGCATAAGTATGTGCTGGCAACGGATATTCCTGCTCGTTTTTCAAATTATCCCACAAATATTCCTGATTAAACTCTTTCTTTAAAGGCATAAAGAAGCCTTCTGCTGTCAATACGCCAACATCTTCTTTCTGGATGGATGCATTTTCCAAGTGAAGCATTGCACCGCTCACAAAACACTTTTGATATTCTTTCTTTAAGTGCTTTAAAAGGATATAGGTACGATAAATGGCCTCCGGCTGAATCAAAATATCGTCATCCATCAAAAGCACATGCGTTACATTTTCTTTCTGGTGTAATGTCTCTAACATTCCCCGAGCAAATCCACCAGAACCACCCACATTTTTATTTGGGAAGAGACGGATTCGGTCGTCAGCCGGAAAATCTTCCCGTTTTAAAGTGCGTCCATTATCCACAATATTCATGAATAAATGTCTCGCAATGTCGGTATCACTGTCTAGCAAAGCTGATTTTAAAATTTTCGCATTTCCAGTAATAAATTCTTCTTTTTTACAGGTTGTGGTAGAAATTGCAAGATTCACTTCACGCGCATCTGAAAAATCCCCCACATATCTTCCTCCCCAAAAAGTAACCGGTGCTAATGTATGTAACTCAAAACCAACGGTCTGCTCATCTACTTCCGGAATTTCTATTTCAATTTCTTTCTTTTCTGTCAAATCAAATGTTTTTTCCAAAAGAAGTTTTCTTTCTGGTTCTACAGAACGCAAGCTATATGCATATAACTTCAATATAAACTTTCCCTCTAATGTCAGATAAAGCTTAATTGTGTCAAGATTGGTGTACTTTTTCCACTTCTCAATAGAACAGCCATTCAGATAAGTGCTAAACTCCGTCTGCTGAAAGGCTGGCAATACCAGATACTTCTTCTCATTCTCATGCAAAAGCACTCCTTCTGCACCTCGATAATATAATTTTGAATGTTCTTCTAACATATCATTTTGTGGAAATGTAATATTTTGAATAATCTCCTGCATGTTTAGTCTCCCTTATTGTTTTAAATTTTCATATGCATCACAGACAGTTTCAACATCCCCTGCCATTTTTAATGTTCCATGATCCAGCCAGGCTGCATGATCACATAAGTTTCTGACATCCTTTATATTGTGTGAAACAAATAATAACGTTGTGCCTCCGCTTAACATGTTTTCCATTCGTTCCATACATTTCTGACGAAACAGGAAGTCGCCCACGGCCAAGATCTCATCAACAATCAAAACATCTGGTTTCACCATGGTCGCAATAGAAAAGCCCAGACGAGCTGACATACCAGAAGAGAAATTTTTTATTGGTGTATCCAAGAAGTCCCATAATTCCGCGAAATCAACAATCTCGTTAAAATGCTCATCCATGAATTTTTTGGAATGTCCAAGAACCGTTCCATTTAAATAGATATTTTCTCGCGCCGTAAGATTGGGGTCAAATCCCGCACCTAATTCAATCAATGGTGCAATCTCACCATTCACTGTAATTTTCCCTTTATATGGTTTTAAAATTCCACTGATTGCTTTTAACAACGTAGATTTTCCAGAACCATTGATACCAATCAAAGCCCATGCCTCTCCTCGCTTGATATTGAGAGACACATCTTTTACTGCAAGGAATTCCTGAAAGATTAGTTCTTTTTTTAGAAGCTTGATCATATATTCTTTTAAATTATCTACTTTTTCACTTGCCATGTTGAACCGAATTGTCACATGATCAACCTGTATTGCATAATCATTTCCATTTGCCATATGCCTGTTTTCTCCTGCTAATACTAAATATATAAAATAAAATCATCCTGCTTTCGTTTGAACATCCAAATACCAAAGCTAAACATCAACAGCGCCATAAAGCAACCGCCCCAAAGCACTCTTGGTCCTGGAATTCTGCCATAATATACCAGATCACGGAACTGCGCAACATAATAATAAACTGGATTAAAACCCTTGATAAAGAACTGAACCGTATCCGGTAATTGCTCAATTGGATAAAAAATAGGGGTGAGATACATCCAGGCAGTAATTACCGCATGGTAAATGTATTGAACATCTCGGAAAAATACATTGAATTCTGCCAGGAAAAAGCCAAGTCCGCAACAAAACACATATATCTGCAGTACAACAAAAGGAAACAACCAAAATGTCCAGTAAACTTTTGCCCCAGTCACAAGCATAACAATCAATAATGCTCCGAAAGAAAACAAAAGATCCACCATGCAACTGGTTACCTTCGATAATGTAAAAATATATTTTGGAACATATGTTTTTTTCAAAAGGGATGCATTACCAGTCACAGATGTCATAGCCTGGTTTGTAGAAATAGACAAAAAATCAAACAGCATTTTTCCGGTAAATAAATATACCGGAAAGTTTTCTATTCTATGGCTGAACATCGTTGAAAACACAATTGTCATGATAATCATAACAAACAGTGGGTTCAATACGCTCCACAAATAGCCCAGAAAACTTCTCCGGTATTTTAATTTGATATCCCTGCTCACAAGCTGGAACAGGAGATCCTTATATTTCAAAAATGTATTAATTCGGTCTACCCATAATTTCATAAATCATGCCTCATCTTTTCTTGTTTACTTCTCTGCTTCAATTTTCTGATTATGCCGCAATTTATTGTAAAGCCCGGAATGAAGCATGGTTTCATATACCGGGAAGGAAATTCCTAGTCGGTTCATCCACCGATAAATCCGGAACTTTCTGCTGACCCGATTCCAGAACTCCGGGTTCAGCCTGCGGATCATTTCATTATAGCGCAGGCAGTCTTTTCTGCCTTTCTTTTTATCCGGATTCATAATACAGCCTGCCACATAATAACTCAGGATGACTCCCTCTGTTTTTTTGTAAATATATTCTTTGGCTGCGTTCGAAAACTCTGGATGTGCGTTGTAATGCCGGATCAGATCTTCGGTCACCTTTTCTACATGGCTCATGCGTTTCAGCCGGTTTGTCACCGATACGCTCTGTTCTGCATTTCCAACCAGATATTGATACAAGTATAAATCCATCGGATAAATACTTGCTGCATAGGAGCACGGAATTGTGGTGTATTCGTGGTCTTCGTAAAAGATCTTTTCTGGAAGCTCATAGCGGTGTTTCTGATAAAACTCCCGGTTATAACAGATTCCGTGAAACGCAAAACAGCGGTCAAAACTCTTCCAGTTCTGCACAACATCGTCCAGGGTGTAGATAGTTTCATACTGATCAAGGAACATCTTCCAGACGGTCTTTTCTCCTGTCTGCATATCCACCTGATGATACGGGTTCAGAACGACATCTGCCGTACATACTGCCAGTTTGTCTACAAATTCTTTCAGATTTTCGGTTACAACCCAGTCATCGGCATCAATCACCTTCAGATAACATCCTGCTGCCGCTGCGGTTCCCACATTAATAGCCGAGCCGTGTCCGCCGTTTTCTTTTGAGATCAGGCGAAACACACTCGGATACTGTTCTATATAGTTTCGGGCAATCTGCGCCGTCTGGTCTTTGGAGCCGTCATCCACAACGATTACCTCTATGAAGTCCAGTACCTCCAGATTCAGGAAGGAAGTAAGGCACTTGTCCAGATATTTTTCTACATTGTAGGACGGGATGATAAACGATACAATCTTGTCCATAAAAACCTCTCTGTTCTTTTCTCTACCGATACGTTCTTCTGACCAGCATGTTTGCCAGATAATAGGTATGGTATTGTGTCTTTCGAAGCAGCGCTACCGCCTTGTTGATATTGCTGTCGTAGATATCGCGGTACTGCGTCTTTAAGTGTTTGTCGTATTGCTTTATCTGCTGTTTTTTCTCTGCAGACGGCGGAAAACTCAGCATAATCTTAAATTTTCCGGCGATCACACGCGCGATCAGCCTTGCAATATACTGCTTTTTAGCCTGCGTACAGGGAAGTTCCCGTCCAAGCTGCTGATAGAAATGCAGAAGCGATGCCAGGACTTTATCGTAGTTCTGCTCATTCTTCTGCATCTTATCCATTCCTACGCTCTGTCCTTCCCGCCCGAGACGGTAATAATAAACAAACGCGTCTACAAAACAAATGGTATTGACATAGGGGATCGGATAGGTAATGTATTCTGTATCTACATAATAGCAATGCTCGTCGATCTGGATCTGGTGACCGCGGAGAATCTCGGTTTTGATGGTCATGTTGTGCATCTTCATGTACAGCTTGTCCGCAATCTCATCAAATGAATAGATTTTCTGATACGCTACCCCCGCAAACGGAATTTCGATCTCTGCTTTTGTCTGAAATGCAGCTTTGTCGGCTTCCCCATGGTCGTAAGTCCACAAGAAACCGGAATATACGACATCTGCATCCGTTATCTTTAATGTCTTAACCAGGCTGAAAAAAGCCTCCTTGCCTACCCAGTCATCGGCATCGACCACCTTAAAATACGTTCCGCGCGCATGCGCGACCCCGCAGTTGATGCCGGATCCATGACCGCCGTTTTCCTTGGTGATGACCCGGTAAGTGTCCGGGTAACGCGCCTCGTATTCCCTGGCGATATCTACTGAGTGATCCGTTGAGCCATCGTTGATGATCAGGACTTCAATATCCTGCATCAGTTCCGGGATCTCAAAGGATTCCAGATTGTCACGCAGGTATTTTTCCGCGTTGTATGTCGGTACGACTATCGTTAATATTTTTCCCATGACTTCATCCATTCTATTCCTTTAAAGCCGGGTCTTCCCACAATCCTTCCTCAAAACCATCGGTCGATTCCTTCATGAGCAGCACCTTGGGTGTCATAAGGATCAGCTTTAAGTCCATCCAGATGGAATAATTCCGTATATAAGTCAGATCAAGCTTTAATTTATCATAACTGGTTGTGCAGTAGCGTCCGTGCACCTGGGCATATCCCGTAAGTCCTGCTTTCACTTTCAGCCGATACTCGAATTCCGGGATATTTTTTGTGATGATGCGTGCAAGCTCCGGGCGTTCCGGTCTTGGTCCCACCAGGCTCATGTCACCTTTGATAATGTTCAGCAGCTGTGGAAGCTCGTCCATGCGGGTTGCACGCAGGAAACGTCCAACCGGAAGAATCCGAGGATCTTTTTCTCCGGCTTTTACCGGACCGCTTTTCTTCTCCGCATCTACGATCATCGTCCGGAATTTATAAATGCGGAACACCTTTCCGGCCAGAGTCAGGCGCTCCTGTGTGTAGAACACCGGGCCCTTATCAGTATTCCAGATCAGAAATGCAATGATCAGAAAAAACGGACTGGTAACAAGAAGCATCAGACCTGCAACGACTAAATCCTCAATTCGCTTCACTACAGCCTGATCCCAGGCCAGACCACCATCGTTTCGTGACAGATAGAGCGGAGAATCGAAGATATTCAGTTCTACCGATGTGCGCAACAGAATGTCACTGATCTTCGGCACGGTATAACTCCGGATATTCTTCGCATAGCAAAGCTTCATCAGCTGGTTTCTGGCTCTTGCCGGGATATCGCCGATGATGACACCATCATAATCTTCTGCCTGTTTGATGATTCGTTCCAGTCCCATATCGATCGATACCGCTTCTGCAATCTCGTATTTGTCATCACGCGTATCGATACGGTTTACCAGATGAAACATCGGCGTTCTTCCGTAGACCAGAAGCAGCTTCCGCTTTGGGAACAGCACCGCATACAGCTTTTTAAAAGCAAGTGCCCAGATTAAAACCAGTACAAAATCTGCTGCTGTAAGCGCCAGCAAAGCTGCCGGGTTATGCATCTTTTTATCAAACAAAACAACCTGCACATAAGAAAACGCATTGACTCCCACAATAGAGATCATGTGGGAATATACCAGTGTCCAGTACTTATAGATTCCTACTTTCAGACCTCCATACAGCCTGTGCAGCACCAGCGATAGTGCCAGGTATTCTCCTGCGATCAGCCAGTTTCCGCGTCTCCAGAAGGCTACTGTCATATTTTTGTTGTAATAATTCATCCACACATAATAGTAGATGGCCAGTTCCAAAAGTACGATGATAGCTGATCCGGTGAATTTCACCATGCGCTTGTACTGCTCAAAACTGTTGTTTGTCTTTTTATCTTTCATTGCAATTGTGATTCCTTAATTTCTTGTCGTAAATCATTTTCCGTATACCATTTGGCAACAGGCTGACTAACACTCTGGATAGCAGCACAAATATATACTGCGAAAAACTGAGCATTTGCCTGCGGTACATGCCTGTCCAAAAATGAATCAGTGGTTTTATATAGGATATCCCGCCGCGCCGCCGGTGCATATCGTTTACACGCATATAAAGAAGCGTATCCGGCAGATTTGCGAACCGGCATCCATTCTGGTACATCCGCACCCAGAGGTCATAATCCTCAAACAATGGACACGGCTGATATCCACCTGCCGCCAGTACTTTTGACTTGCGAAACATCACACAGGGATGGTTGACCGGATTGCGCATTTTGATATACGAGGATACTTCTTCCTGCGTCCGCGGTACTGTTTTTATGGATAATACAAAGTCCCGCGCCTCGCGTTCCGTCCCGACATTTCCCTGAAACTCTTCAATGGTACCGCTTAACACATCCACCTCCGGATGAGCCTGCAAATAAGCCATCTGCTTCTCGCAACGGTCCGATGCTGCTATGTCATCGCTGTCCATGCGGGCTACCCATTCACAGGTACACTCCGGCAGTCCATTAGACAGGGCCGCACCCAGGCCAACATTCTCTGCAAGCCGGATTACCTTCAGAACGTCTTGAAACTCTGTTTTTTCCAGAACCGCATCCAGTTCCTTTGTTAAAGGTCCATCGCAGACCAGGACAATTTCCAATGGTTTCATGGATTGCCCTGCCATGCTCTTAATCGCTGCATAGAGATATTCCGAATGTTCTTTTTGATATACAGACATTAGGACAGAATAACTTTTGTCCATGACAGATTCTCCTTCCAGAATAGCGTTATGGCGCATTTATGCAGAGTAAACCTTTGTACAGTATAACACCTGTAGAGTTTTTCCGCAACTTTTCGTAGGAGAAAAGGGGTGGAAATCCTTCAAATTTCTTACATATATACAGATTCACACCATCATATTTCTAATACATTCTACAAGTGCCCTATCTGCTTTCATTTTTTTCGCTACCGCTGCAGTAACATCATTTTCTAATAACTCTGTAAAAATCTTCAGTACTTTATTAAAAGTGACTTTTCCTATTTGTGAACTCCCTTGAAGTTTCCTTGCTAATTCGGCATTCACTCTTAATTCACTGTTTTTTCGATATCGATTTTCTGCCGTTTTCCAGTCTGATCCTTCCATCGTTTTATTTATAGCGGACAGTTTTTCCTGCTGCTTTTACAACCGAAAATAAATTTCAGCTTAGAGGTTAGAGATTTTTCACTTTCTCCAACTTCTAAGCTGATTAAAAAATTCCAATTTTTTACTGTACAGGCAATGACAAAACTTTCTGAAACGTATTTCTTGTAATATTAATCTTCTTTCCATTACCAGTCTTCACCATACGTCTCCTTTATTTCTTTCTGCAACCCGCAACGCCCACGCTCATAAGAACCCACATAACCGGTGTTGCGATCGGAAGATTCAGATTGACCAGTGCCTGGGCGCAATAGCAGATAACAGCAAACAGACACCCAATTGCACCAATACATTCTGACGGCAAACCTGCTGCTTCCACTGTTTTTATATTTCGTTCGTTCTGAATGATCCAGTATTTCGCCATATTCCAGCTATTTCCAATTAAAAATGTCAGATATGCCAGTAAGCCGATTGGTCCAATCGTCAGCAAAAACTGCAGGTATTCATTATGTGCTGTATCAAACACCTGACCTACCGTACCAATCATATCCTTCATAAATGACTGCGTAGTCATAATTCCAAATGTATCCGGTCCGAAGCCGAACAACTTATGCATAAATGGAAATGCTGCATACAATCCCAGTGATTTGCGCCAGATATACCCACGGTTTGTTCCCCAGCTATCATTAAATACCAGATAATTTCCGAGACTGCCATATCTCGCACCATGTCCAAGAGCATTCGCGTCGATCAGCATAAAAATAACAGCCAGAAGTCCCAGAATGATTACGATCAACCAAATACGAACCAGCATATTTTTCGCAGTTTTCTCTGTAGTCTCTTTTTTCCCAGACAGTAAAGCTGCCACATTTTCTTTTTCCTTTTTGCGGAAATAATAAAATACGCCTGCTGCCAGACACCATAACAAAACCACAAGAACAAGGAGTCCCGGCAAATTGACCAGAATCTGGAATAAGCTGTCCAAACCTATTACCATATCGGCATAAGCCTGATTGATCCAGTCAATACACTGAATTACCGTTGCAAATGTTGCTATAACCACCAGATACCTGGTTACTCCGTATTTGTTGCGAAATACAAGCAATGGAAGTAATGCAAACATCGCTCCTAATGCCAGGTAGGCATTGTCACTGCACCCCAGGATAATCGCAAAGAAAGAAACCACCATACACAGATAATACCAGCAAGCTTTCAGCCATCCCTTTACTGTCGTAAACATAGCTGTAGCTGCTCCCATGAGCAACGCAACATAAGCGGTATATGTATTGATGTTTCCTATTGTTGATGTAAAAATTGTGGACTGTTCCGGCTTTACTTTCCCACGGAAATGCAAGATATCCAACTGGAAATAATCCGTAATTCCTATGTAGCAAACAATGAGTCCTGCTGCAAAAAGAGCCTGCATGACCCATTTATTATAATGCCAGCACCTGGTTACAACAAAATACATGATCACATACAACGTCATAAGAAACAAACCGCTATATCGACCTTCATTTCCCCAGAACGCCTCATACAGATACTCTGACTGCAGTGTAGAAATCGCTGACACGAGCCAAAATATAATCACCGCGCCATCTGCAAGACGAAAAGTCTGTTTCCAATTACATGGTTTTAAAGCCAAGAAAAGATTCTTTGCATGTTCTCCCTGAAACTCTTTCAGATCTATAACCAGCATAATCAGACCCAAAACCAGAATAACAGCCAACATTGCAAGCACGCTCATATAAAAGCACTTATATTTCGTTTCAAGGATATTGAAATAGGAATTATCATAAATCAATGGCAATGCAACAACTGCAATCACCAAAAACGCGCTGATCACACCGCTAATCACGGAAGAACATGTAGCGGCAAAATGATCTGTCTTATTTTTCATTGCTTTTGTATCCATAAAGTCTCCTTTTGTTTTCATTCATTCGAGATATTTTCTCTTAATAATCCCGTTTCTTTTTTATTATAAGTGCTTTTTCCAGTTTAAACAATGGTTATTTTCAGCTATTCTTTTAAACCGTTTTTACGATTTTCCAACTGCTGATTTCTACCTATTCTGGATAAATCTTCACATCAAGTGCACCACTCCCGCTCCTGTCAATAATTTGCCTTATAGGAAGTATAATCGTCTCGTAATGCAATTTAGGAATTTCGT
>OHAC01000297.1_pt1 | contig 53374 bp, 48 predicted proteins | sample 1577051 | NCBI WGS metagenome assembly OHAC01 (sample SAMEA3541499, study PRJEB24748) | human gut metagenome | biome: human gut; feature: human-associated habitat; material: faeces | place: China | collected 2012 | reverse complement strand
GCCGGTACCGGAAGTGGAAGAAAGGTTTTCAGTAATTCTCCAATGACGGAAATCAGCAGGATGATGCTGAACTGCTGCACGTACTTCATGTTGCGTCCCTCCTGATTCATGTAAAGCGCATATTCACATTTTGCTTTACTGCATACTCATGAACGCAGTCACCTCACAGTCTGCGCTCAGACAAATTTCTCAAAAGTGGTAAGACCACTTTGGGTTTAAACGTTTTCTAATTATACGCTACAAATCCTAAATTACAAGGATTGTATCCCATAAAATACAAAAAAACCTTTTATACATCAGCGTGTTCCAGTAATCTACAGAAACATATCTGCACAAAAGGATCCATAAACAGGGTTCTGATCATTTCCTGGAATTTTCCGCCAAAATAATCTTTTCCACCTGATAGTGTCCGTCCTCCACGGTCATCACAGCCATTGTGACTTCCCCTCCGAAACGGCTTCGTCCGCAGCTGCCCGGATTCAGCCACAGACGGTCATCTATTATCTTCTCAAAATATTTATGTGTATGTCCGAAAATCACCACCTGAGTATCTCCAAGCTCCCAGGCTACATCTTTTTTATTATGAACCATAAAAAATTTCACACCGCCAATGGTAAAGCTTAAACTGATACGGAGATTTTCCGCCCAGTCCTTGTCATTGTTTCCTCTGACAACATAAAGATTCCCCATATTGCGCAGTACATCCAGGATCTCATCTTTATTTACATCTCCTGCATGAAGAATATATTTGCAGTCTTTTAAAATTTCCAGCACCTCAGGCCGCAGAAGGCCGTGAGTGTCTGATATGATGCCGATTTTTTCTTTCATATTTTTTCCCGTTCCTTTAAAACAGCTCTATTTTTCCGTATTCCCCGTCAAATCCCGGCTTCCGTATAACTTCTCCCTTTCTCAGCCGCCGGATTCCCTCTGCCAGAACATCACCGCCTGTAAGCCCGATATCTTCTATCGGAACTTCTCTCAAAATCTGGAATTCCGCACCCAGATTTTCAAGAAGCATCTCATACTGTCTCTGAACTTTTTTGCTTGCTGTAGAAAATCCCACACAGGCTGATATCACTTCCGGCAAAGGAACCAGGCTTTCATACGGACGGCCACTTTCCGGCATGGCAAAAGCACCCTCTTCACGGTCGGATAACTGCAGAATCCTGTGATCCACACCCATGGTCAGTTTCTTTCCACACACAGGACAGATTCCTTGATATTTCTCTGCTTCTTTCGGACTTAAACATACGCCGCATTTCCGGTGTCCGTCGAAATGATATTTTCCTTCCTCCGGAAAAAACTCGATCGTTCCCTCAAGCCCCTCACCTTTCTGCACCGCATTCCAAAGTCCCTGATAGGAAAGCTCTATATCCATAAGATCCGCTTCCCTTCCAAGTCTGGATGGAGAATGCGCATCCGAATGGGATACCAGCTGATATCCGTCCAGTACGGAAATCTGCCAGTTCATCGCAGGATCTGAGGACAACCCCGTTTCCAGTGCATGAATATAAGGTGTCAGTTCTTCAAAACATTCCTCTATGGTGTCAAATCCTGACTTCGCTCCAAACAGGGAAAAATGCGGTGTCCAGATATGCGCAGGAATATACATCCCCTCCTCGCTGACTTCCAGCATCATTTCCAGAAGATCATGGCAGGGAAAGCCCAGAATGGGCCTTCCGTCAGAATGGATATTTCCGATTTTTTCCAGCCTCGCGGCAAAAGCATCTGCCTCTTTAAATCCGGGAAGCAGGATCAGGCTGTGCACCTTCCGGGTTTTTCCGCCTTTTTTATAGATAGAACTGATCTCACCCGACAGCACAAATCTTGGCGCAATTCCGGGATAACGTGCCGCCTCCGGCAAAACAAACTCGTCCTTCAGGCGGAACAATCCCTGTTCGGCCGAAACCAGCTTCTCCTTCAGTTCCTGCCGCCATACAGGATGTGTCATATCTCCTGTTCCAAGAACCGTAATCCCCTTTTTCCGTGCCCAGAGATCCAGCATCTCAGGTGTCCCGTCTTTGCTTGTTGCCATGGAATATCTGGAATGTATGTGTAAATCTGCGATCTGCTTCAAAGCTTTTCCTCCCTGTTTTTTGTCAAATATACTATATCATTTCACTTTCACAGATTTTACCGCACTGTAATTTCCATAATATTTTTTGCCATTGACAGTTTTATATGCCCTTACTTTGACATAATATTTTTTTCCACTGCTGAGACCGGTTATTGTTTTTCTGAAGATTTTGCTGTTCAGATATGTATATTTATAACCTCTGTTCTGACTGGTTGAATATGCGATCTGATAGCCACTTGCTCCTGTCGCTTTTTTGAAAGAAACCGTAAGTCTTTTCTTTCCACCGATTGCAGAAGATACCGTCGATCTTGCCGGGACAATGTAAACTGTTTTAGCTATCTTTCCGGTATAGCTGCCTTTTCCGGTGATCGTGACTTTCACTGCTGTTCCGATTTTTGAAGCTTTGTTGTATGAAATTGTATAATCAGCACCCTGACGTAATGTTTTCTTTCCATTTTTAACTGTTACCGCCGGTTTTACATTAGTTCCTGTATAGGATAATGTTCCAACTGTTATCTTTGTTTTGCTTATCTGCGTTTTATCAGTTCCCTGTGATACCGAAAATGTCATATTATCAAGACTCATCACACCACTGTGGATATTCAGCCCGATATAGTAAACACTGTTTGCTTTCAGAGTACAGCTTTTTCCGTTTTCAACTGAAAGGATCTGTTTCAGCTCTCCGTTCTTCAGCTGTGAAACTGTAAGATATGAATAGCTGTCCCAATCCTTGCATTTAATAGTATATTTGCCGGCACTTGTAGTTTTCAGGCAGCTGTATACAATGGAGCCTGTAACTGGCATTACTTTCGTTCCTTTACCGACGATTGCCGGCATCTGTGACAGATTTTTTACCTGAATGCCTTTTTTCAATACAGCTTCTGCACCAGATTCACCCAGCCTGAAATGTACATCATAAGTTCCTGCTTCCGGGGATTTTTTGTTGCCGGAATAATTAATATACGCATTGATATACTGTCCGTAATGATTTGATTTATAGATATCAACGCTTTCTGTTTCACCATTGGTATATGTGATCTTCAGTTTCTGTCCGTGCCACGGTGCTTTTTCAAGCGTATATTTATTCTTTCCACTGCTCCAGAAATTCACCGGTGTATAAAAAACCGCTGTTTTGAATTTTCCCTGCAGTGCCACTGATTTTATGGGCCATACATATTCTGCTGTAACTGTATTTTTAAGTCTGAATGGTTTTATGTAATATACATTTCCTTTTTTCAGTTTTACACTGCCTGTATCATAGTTTACTACATCTATTCTGTTAAATTCAGAATCATAAATCTCTTCTTTTAAAGTGGATTTTTGTGAATCTTCTGTAAAAGTTCTTCTTACAATATATTCCCCGTCTGCTTCCGGAATAAATTTAGTATATGTTTCTGCTCCAACTGTTCTGGAATAAACACCCTTTCCTTTATTTTCCAGATGAGGGGTAGCAGCAGAAAGAACTATACTGAGCTCAGAAGATGCAACTTCCCCCTCTTCTTCACTTACGATAACAAAATCATACTCTCCCAGATCTCCGTCATTTCCCCCATCCTCTTCATCAAAATAGATCAGCGGATAAAATGTATTTCCTCTGGAATCGCTTTTTTCTTCTTTATCTCTGGTGAAGCTCAGTGTTTCCTCTTTTCCATCACTGTAGGATATTCTGATTACAAGACCTGTCAGGTCAAAGTCACTGGCAGATTTAACAGTTCCATAGTCATATTCTTTCTTGTTCGGCTCAGATACAATACTGACTTCTTCTATCTCTGCCTCCGAATCTCCTGCACTGAAAACGTCATCTTCTGACAGCTCTTCGGATAATTCTTCTGGTGCTATTTCAGACTCCTGCATTTCGATCTCATCTGCATCTGAAGCATCTGTTTCATTCGCCTGCACATCGCTTTCGTTTTCTTCTGTTGTTTCTTCCTGCTCTGCCTCCGGTTGTTCTGTCTCCGTTTCTTCTGTTACTTTCACTTCTGCTGTATTATCATTTTCCACGGATTTATCTGCAAAAATTTCTTCTGCATAAACCATGCTGCATGGTTCTGCACCGAGCATTGCTGTCAGAACGATAGCTATAAATTTTTTCTTCATTTTTATTCTTTTCCTTCCATCTCCGGCGTATTGCCAGGTTATTTTTTACGTTCAGTTCAGGCCGATATTATGGCTGTGCTACATAAACAAGCACATTGTAAAAATTATTATTCTTTCTGGATTTCATTCGCATCATTATTCTGTTGGTACCTTTCGGAAGATTTTTTCCGTTTTTTATGTTTGTAACTACACCTTTTTTGTTATAGCAGTAAATGGATTCCAGTTTATAATTCGGATTTAGTTTATATGTAAATTTTCCATTAAGTGAGTTTTTCGGCAGTACAGCAGTTCCTGATCTGTTCAGTTTGGCAGTATAAGCTTTAGAACCGATTTTTAATGTCTTTAATGGATTTTCCCATTTATAGACTGTATAGCGGCATGTTCTTGTATATGATTTTGATCCGATTTTAACTGTAACTTTAATTTGGGTACTTCCCGGTCCTTTCGGTGTTGTCTCATATCCTGCAAAGCTTTTACCGTTTCTGGTAAATGCATAAGTCTTTACTGTTACTACTTTTGTGTTATAGCTCTTCGCGGTTATTTTCACCTTTGTTGTATACTCCGGTGTGAAAAAATCACATCCCATTCCTGTCGCCGCTGATCTGAATACAGTGCTGGTCTTTTTCGGCATCTGACTGAGCGGATTCTTCTGTGCCGCACAGACACTTACAGACATGGCAAATACAGCCATAATGACAGCCAAAACAGTAATAAACACATTTTTTCTTTTTCTCATAAATTATTTTCTCCTTCCATGTTTTCTGAAATTTATTGAGAAGTTACGTTTTTAGTATAGCTGTTTTTTTCGCAAATAACAATTCATTCTTATACTGTCTGTCATGAAATCATCTGCCACATTGTAATCAGACAAATTCCTTCTGAAGTCCTTTACAGAAAGCATAGCAAAAAGCAGGAGCTGATTCCCCGTCTGGGAAAAGCTTCTGCTTCTGCTTTTTCTCGTCTGTTTACTTTTTTTCTATTTTACAACAACTTTCTTACTGACTGACCATGCGCCATATACTGTTTTTTTATTTACAATCTTATATGCCCGGATTCTCACATAATATGTTTTCTTTGATGTCAGTTTTTTGATCGTTGTGGAACGTTTTCCTGCACCTGCTATTTTTACAGTTTTAGCTTTGGAAAAGTTTTTACTTGTGCTGTACTGGATCTGATAGCCGGTACTTCCTGTTATTGTTTTCCAGCTGAGTGTTGCTGACTTTTTACCTGTTTTCAAGCTGGATAAAGTACTTTTCTTTAACACAATTTTGAAGGTTGCTTTTCCGGAGCACTTCTTGTAATTTCCCTTTCCGGTTACAGTAACTGATGCTGTACCTATATTTTTATTATTGGTACATTTCACTGTATAGTATTTGCCGGAAAGCTTCTTGCCCTTGTAGGTTACTGTAATGGATGGAGTCTGTGTTTTACCGTTATAGGCTACTGTAGCTGCCGAAAGTTTAACGGTGAATTTGCCTGTTGGAAGGGCTGGTGTTGCGGTTGGTTTTGGTGTAGCTGTTACTGTTGGCTGCGGTGTCGGTGTCGCCGTTGGTTTCGGTGTCGCTGTTGGCCTTGGTGTAGCTGTTGGTGTCACCGTCGGCTTTGGCGTTGCTGTTGGCTTCGGCGTTGCTGTTGGCTTCGGCGTTGCTGTTGGTGTCGCCGTTGGTTTTGCATAATGAACTTTTACCTTATCTAAGTATTCTGTCCCATAAATCGTAACTTTTTTCCATGAAGCTTCGCTTCCCTGATAGTAAATATCTTTCAGTTTATCACATAAAACATTGAAATAATTCAGTACAGTTACACTTTCCGGAATAGTAACACTTTCCAGGTTTTTGCACTGAAAGAATGTCCGAAATGCTAAGGCTGTAACCCCTGATGGAATAGTAACTGTAGTTAAAGTATCACAGTTTCCAAAAGCCTCCTGGCCAATTTTCGTTACACTGGACGGAATTGTAATACTTTTTAATTTTTTACAGCCGGAAAAAGCCAGCTGCGGTATCTCTGTAATGCCATATGGCAGATTAATCTCTTCCAATGAACCACTGCCCATAAAAGCTTTATCTTCAAGAGAAGTAACACTTGATGGCAAAACAAATTTTCTCACATTATTTGAACCGATTTTATGTATCTCGCGAATTCCCTCCGCAAAGGTAACTGTATCTATATTTGATGCACTCAGGACATCTTCTGTCCATGCTTTCACACTTTTAGGAATGGTCAGATTATCATAACATACACCCCAAAATACCTTATATCCAATTTTCTCAATTGTGTCTGTAAATGAAATATCTGTAAATTTTTTTTCATAGGAAAAAGGAGTGCTGCTATCCAGATCCACGCAGGCAAATGCTCCATCTGAAATACCTGTAACCCCGCTTTCTACTTTTATAGAATTTATTTCTTTAGTCCAGTATTTCATCCACGGAGCAATTCCCAGCCCCATCTCTCCCTTGCTGTAACTTTTTGAACTGTTGGGCGTTCCATAGATAAACATATCTCCTGATCCCCAGATTCTTAATACGCCCTTCTGATCTACTGACCAATAGCAATGCTCACCGCAGATTCCCATAGCCCTTACATCACCAGCTGCATTCATCAGACTTTTTTCTGTATTGCAGAATCGGCATTTATAATATTTCGTTGTTCCGGATTCCAGTTCCCACATATGACCAACTTTAGATCCTGAACAGCTGGATAATGTTTCATTTGTCAAATCTAATATATCCGGTTTTTCTGTTGGTTTCGGTATCGGATTTCCCGACACTTTCCAGGTTTTCCATGTTACATTGCTTCCTATAAAGGAACTGGCTGTCCAGGTACTGTTATTCTCGGGATAATACGCAGTTGTTGTAGTATAACTGAACACATCGCTGTAAGAATTATTGTCAAACACAGGCGCATTTCCTTTAAAATATATGCTTTCCAGCTTTTTCCCCATGTACCCGAATCCCTGCTCGCCTATATATTCTACACTTGCAGGAACTATAATGGACTTCGGATAATTTAATTCAAAAAATGCCATAATCCCAATCTTTTTTGTTCCTTCTGGTATTGCATAGCTTGCTGCTGATTTTCCACCGGGATATGCTACTAATTCTGTTTTATCTTTACTGAAAAGCACTCCGTCTACTGAAGTGAAATTTTTGTTTTTGTCACTTACAGCTATTGCTGTCAATGAGTTGCTGTTAATCGCACCTTCCTCAATAGTTGTAACAGATGCCGGAATCAAAATAGTTGACATTCCACATCCTGAAAAAGCCTGATATCCAATGCTTGTAACACTTTCAGGAATCGTTACTTCCTTCAGATTCGTAAGTCCAAAAAATGCAGCCCCTCCGATTCTCGTAATTCCATTTTGTATGATTACTTTTTTTACTGCATTTTGATAATAACTTGGAAGAAAAGATTCTCCAAACCCATCTTCCATCTGTCCGGAACCGCTGATCGTAAGCGTTCCGTCTGTATCCAGATTCCAGTTCACACCTGTTCCACAGTTTCCGGACGCCTTGGCCTGCGGCACATCAACCACATCTCCTTCGGAAAACAGCTCCTCTTCATCACCATCTGACCAGATATTCACATCATCTGTCACTGTGCTTTCCGGTGAATCACAAAAATCATATGCTATTTCTGCTGCATAAGCCGAAGCAGGCTGACAACTCAATAAAATAGTCATAAATACTGCTATTGTTTTCTTCTTCATCCGAATACCTCCTGTAATTTTTCTATAATTTTACTATTTTCTTTTTGTTTTCACAACTATAATCAGTATGTATCTATATTTCTCCTGACATTTTGTTACCGTTCACTGGTAATATTCCGCGAAGCAAGTTACGAAGAACAGAGTAAACAGTAACAAAGCAGGCACAAAAAGCCACGACCGTCTCAATACTCAGAGATTGTCGTGGCTTTTCTCATTTTTAGTCTTTATTGATTCCTGCCTCTAACGCTTATGCTTCATCATCTCACGCAGCGCAGCCAGAAATACATCCAGTTCCACGTCTGTGCATTTGTTCATCATAAGATTCATCTCGTTTACGCGTTTCGCATGTTCATCAGATTGTTTCTCCATGAGCATGGCATCCATGGAAAAGTTCAGGACATCTGCCAGTAAAAAGAGTACTTCTACGGATGGCTTTCTGTGTTCGCTTTCGATGTGTTTCATATGTGTAGGGCTGATGTTGATCGCTTCTGCAAGCTGTTCCTGAGTCATCTTGTTATCCATTCGTGCTCTGCGGATCGTATCACCTAATAATCCGTCTTTCATTCGTAATCCATCTCCTTTTTTCAACAGGATACGTGGATAATTGAATGTTGGAAATCATCTTTAAGAGATTTATTTTTCTCTGAAAGAGCACTTTTTAAACTTAGATGTCTTTGTAATAAGATGGTGAAATTACGTCATATTCACGACAGGAGCAGCCATTTTCATAGCTGTCGCAGCAGTCACAGTTGGAACAGTACATGTGTGCATCATTAATATAAAACAGGCCGCCGTACTGCATGGATGTACGCTGATTCTTGGATTTTTTCTTGCTGTTATCGTAGTAGGCTCCATTTGGGATCATCATATTTTCCGGGGAAAATCTGCTGAAATCAAAGAAGTGTGATTCTGTTCCGTGATGAGGTACCTTGATGCACCAGTAATGCTCGTGGAGAGGGATCTTTCCATCGTAATCTTCCACGATCATCTTCATATACTGTGGCTGCACATCTCCGGTAAACAGAAGGTTCAGTTCGCTGTCACTTGTGTTCTGGAATGCAAGGCTGATTTTGTGGCGGAACTGGCGTAAAAGATGACCCTGTTTTTCTGCACATTCCAGAAGTGTCTGAAATTCCGGTGTGACCTGAAGTTCGCGGAATTTCTTTTCTAATTTCTCTGGTCTTAAACGGCGCTGGGTTTCTTTCTGTGAATTCTCAATATCTTCCTGCTCAGCTGATTTAACTGCTGATTTTACTCCTGTTCCTGCTGTGCTTGCAGTTTCAGCTCCAACTGTTCCATTCGCAGCTGCATCTACAGCTTCTTTCTCTGCCCCCAGGTTGTCTGCCCCGTTTTCATCCACAGTCATAGACATAAACAGCTGACGTACTTCCTCTGCGATATTCACAAGCTCAGTCATGGCTTTTTCATTATCTTCGATCAGAGAGTTAAATACATCCTCAGTTTCTCTGTTCACCATTTTCACATCCGGCCAGAGGGCTGTATATTTCCCTTCAAACTCCGATCCTCTTGACAGAAGATCGATCTTTACTTTTCTGGCGCAAAGTGCTTCTGCCAGGGCCAAAAGACTGACACGTCTTCCCGGCAGACTGGCTTTTTTCGTGACATCTGCAAGGAGAAGCAGTGTCAGTGTATATTTCATTTCCGGATCAGAAAATACATCCGGGAGATAGATTTTTTCAAATTCGTAGGCATCTCTCCTGTACCGCATCATATAAAGAAGCCCGGATACGTGATCCGGATGAAAATGTGTGAGAAGGAGATTTTTTTTGCGGATGGTGGTAAGGTCTGAGATGATCACATCAAAAACTTCTCTTCGCGGTCTTCCCTCGATCTTACTGTTAACTGCACCGAAATCCACAAGCAGGCTGCCTTTTCTGTCGCGAATGCAGAAACAGTCTCCGAATCCTACATTGTACATTCGTATTCTCATTTACTTTCCCTCTGGTTTTCTGTTTATCTGCTGCATTCCCGGCAGCAGTTTTTTCTCTCAGGTTATCTTATTATTTCTCAGAACCAGATCTGCATATCGTACCAGGTGGCTCCACCATGGCAGGAATCTGCAACTCCCAGTTTCTTCATTCCGTGGCTTTCATAAAACGGGATCATATGCTCCTTGCAGGTAAGGATAAGAGCTTTTTTTCCACGTTCTTTCGCAAGATCCTTGAAGTATTCCACAAGCTCTCCGGCAATTCCCTGATGACGGTATTCCGGGATCACGTTCAGTCCGAATACAGTCTGGATCTCTCCGTCTTTCTTATGAAGTGTGATGTCGTGATAAAATTCATCCGGAAGTACCGGTTTATCTGTGGTTCCTCCGTTGATAAATCCTACAATCCTGTCATCCTTCACTGCCACCACAAAATTCTCCGGGAATGTTCCCATACGGTTCACTACATCCTCATGGCTTGCTGCTTCCGCCGGTGGAAAACAGATTGCCTCGATCTCGGCCAGCCTGTCTGCTTCTTCTGGATGCGCCAGTCTGATCTGTAAATTCTCTGCCATGTATATTTCCTCCTGAAACTAATACAATCTTTTAAAATCAATATTTCTTTAATTATATCGGCTGAATGAAAATGCGTCAACGTTCAACCTCAGGCTTTTTTTATAATCCAGTTTGTCGTGAACTGTAATATACTGACAATGTTGTCCATCCGAAACCCGGCAGCGAAAGAAGGTGAGGTAAATAGCCAGATATCGAAAAGCCCCCAGTATTCACACTACTGAGGGCTTCATTCTTTCATCTTTGCCAGACTTATTCCTTCTTTTGCCTGTTGGCATTATAGCATGTGAGGCAGAGCAATATACTTCTCACTGAAAATTAATTTCAACGTCTCACAACACTGACTCGATCAATCTCTTCGTATATTCCGTCTTTGGCTTCTCAATGATTTCCTCCGGTGTTCCTTCTTCCTCTACATGTCCGTCGTGCATTACGATCACCCGGTCGCAGAACATCTGAACAAGAGCCAGATCGTGGCAGATAAAAATAAACGCCAGATTCTTTTCTTTTTTCAGCTTTATGAGAAGCTCCATAATCTGTTTCTGTACAGTCACATCAAGAGCACTGGTGGCTTCATCACAGATCAGAATTTTCGGCTCCACAGCTAGGGCTCTTGCAATGGCTGCTCTCTGACATTCCCCACCACTGACCTGATGAGGATACCGGTCTGCATAATCTGCACTCAGTCCATATTTAATAAGAAGATTTTCCACATGTTTCCTAGTTTCTTTCTTATTTATCCCCATATTCCGGAGACTTTCCCCTATTCCATCCCCAAGTGTACATCTTGGATCAAAGGATTCTCCCGGAGTCTGGAATACCATCTGAATTTCTCTGTACGTTTCCCGCAGTTCTTTTCCCTTTACCTGTGTAATATTTTTTCCCAGAAGAAAAATCTCTCCACCGGTCAGTTCCGTCAGATGAGTGATCATCTTTGCAACCGTACTTTTTCCTGATCCGGACTCACCTACGATTCCAAGACATTCTCCCTGTTTCAGAAAAAAGCTCACATCTTCCACAGCTGTAAAGGATTTTTTCCCTGATATAAAATTCTTTTTTAAATGACGTACTTCCAGTATATATTCTGCCACTTCTTCTCTCCATTCCTTGTTTCAGCCTGTACAAATGCTCTCCAGCTTGCCTCTGTTCAGACGCGGCACAGAATTCATAAGCTCTTTTGTATAAGGATCCTGCGGATCGTCCAGTATCTGCCTGGTATCTCCGTATTCCATCACTTTGCCGTTCTTCAGCACCAGAACCTTATCTGCCATTTTTCCAACTACTCCGATGTTATGCGTGACAACAATCATGGCTGTATGATATTCCCGACGCAGAAGCAGCATTTCCTCAACAACCTGTTTCTGCACGATCACATCAAGGGCACTGGTCGGCTCATCTGCAAGCAGGAGAGATGGATGCTGCAGCATGGAAATACAGATTCCCACACGCTGGTTCATACCACCGGACAGTTCAAAAGGATAACTCTTCAGGACACGCCTGCCATCCTTCAGCCCGATCTTTTCCATCATTTCTATTGTACGTTCTTCACATTCCCTGCGGCTGATCTTTTCATGTTCCCGCATACTTTCGTAAATCTGATCACCAACTGTACGGATCGGGCAAAGCGCAGCACCGGAATCCTGAAAAACCATGGCAATCTCCGGTCCCAGGAGTGTTCGGAGTTCTTTTTCCGGCATATCCACTACATTCCTTCCCATGTACCAGATATCACCTTCCGTAACCATGCCTTCATTTCCCAGAAGTCCCATAACAGCCTTAATAATAGTACTTTTTCCACTTCCGGATTCACCTACCACCCCAAGGATCTCTCCTTTATTCAGTTCCAGATTTATATCCTGAACAACAGTTTCTCCATTATAACAGATCGTCACATGATCAAGTTTCAGCAATGCTTCCATTTAAAATCTCCCAGCTGTTATTTCACTTCCAGATCTGCCGTGATCTCATAATAATCACATGGATGTGCAGTCAGCCCTGACACATTTGCTTTTGATACCAGTCCCATATTCAGATGAGAAACAAAGAAATACGCATCATCATCAAGAATCGTCTGCTGTGCTTCGATGGCAAGCTTTGCTCTCTCATCTGTGTCAAAGGTCTCATGCATTTTTGCTATGATATCATCCAGACTTGAGTTACTGTATTTGCCATAATTTTTTGCTGCCCCGGATACAACTGTGCTTGTGAAAAAGTACTCCGGATCACCGGTCGGTGCAGTTGTAAGAGAACTTACATATACGTCAAAATCTCCATTCTTCGCATAGGTTGCATGATCTGCCGTATTATTTACATTAACCTCAATTCCAATATCCTTTAAAGTAGACTGTGCATATTCAGCAAGCTTCGGCTGTTCCAGACGTGTCGGATAAGTCAGCCATGTAACAGAGAGTTTTTTTCCATCCTTATCTGCATATCCATCACCATCTGTATCCTTCCATCCGGATTCCTCAAGAAGTTTTTTTGCCTCTTCCGGATCATAGGACGGTGCTTTCACTGCATCATTTCCATAAGAAAAGCTGCTCGGAAAAGCTCCCACTGCCGGAACGCCGCGATTCTCCATGATCACGTTACAGAAGCCGTCTTTATCGATTCCCATCTCTATGGCTTCCCTTACATTCTTATCCTGCATCAGTTCAGATTCCATATTAAACTGACCGAAAAAGCAGCGGCTTGTTGCAACAGAACTGATCTGATAATCAGGATTTCCGTCAAATAAGGCATAATTGTCATACTGAAGTCCGTAAGTTCCCTGGATATCTCCTGTCTGCAGAGCTGCTGTCAGTGCACTTCCGTCAGAAAAAGATTTCACGATCACATTATCAGTCTTTACCTCTCCGCCCCAGTAGTTTTCATTCTTCACCAGCTTAATTTCTGTAGGGGAAACCTCTGTTGCAATAAAAGGTCCTGTACCTGCAACATTGGCGGAACCGCCTTCTCCCTGCACACCATAATCCATATCTATGATAGCCCCATATGGATCTCCAAGATAATTGATGATCGCAGGACATGCTTCTGTTGTATGGATCGTCACCGTCATTCCGTCTGCCTCGATCTTGTCAATCTTCATATCTGACGGTGCCCGGTCGTGATTCGCGATCAGATCATCCAGACATTCTTTAACTGCTTCTCCGTCCATATCTCTGCCACTGGAAAATTTCACGCCATCACGAAGCGTAATTTTCACAGTATTATCATCTGTAAATTCATAATCTGTAGCAAGCCACGGCTCGATCTCCATGTTGTCATTATATTTAAACAAGGTCTCACCTACACCATAACGCAGGCAGCTCCAGCCGGAATAATTATCATGTGGGTTCAAACCTGCATCTCCCATCTCCTCACTGTATCCGGTTGTTCCGTAAACAAAAGTTGTCCCTTCTGTTTTATCCTTATTTTCACTTTTCGCATTTACAGACACTCCTGTCATGCCCATAACCAGCATTGCCGCAAGTGTCGCTGCCATTATTTTTTTCTTCATATTTTTTCTCTCTCGCTTTCTTTTACTCTGATGTCATTTTCCTCTGTTCCGTTCTCTTGGATCCATATAATCCCGGACTGTATCGCCCAGCAGATTAAATATCATAACTGTAATAAAAATCGCGGCTCCCGGAGCCAGCACCATCCACGGTGCGATCTGCAGCATACTTCTTCCGTCATTGATCATACTTCCCCACTCAGCCATTGGCGGCTTCACTCCAAGTCCCAGGAAGGAAAGTCCTGCAAGCTCCATCATCATGGTTCCGATATCAAGAACTGCTGTCACAAGAATCGGTCCTGCAATATTGGGTAAAATATGTTTTATCAGAAGTTTTCCTGTACTGCTGCCGGAAAGCTTCGCTGCCATCAGATACGGAGAAGCTTTCTGTGTCAGGGTAAGTCCTCTGGCAAGCCTTGCAAATTTCGGCCAGCTGATCACAGCCAGGGCGATGATCGCATTCTGGATTCCTCCTCCCAGCACAGCAGCTACTGCCAGTGCAAAAACAAGTCCCGGGAATGCAAGAAAAAGATCTGAAATACGCATAAGGACTGCCTCTGTTTTTCCGCCTCTCCAGCCACATAAAATTCCGATCACAGTTCCCACAACCGTGATCACAGCTACCAGGATCAGTGTTCCGTAAATACTCACAGTACTTCCTGTAATCACTCTTGACAGCATATCTCTGCCATAACGGTCTGTTCCCAGAAGATGCTCCGGGCATGGTGCCTTCTGTGCCAGTGTCAGATCCTGCGCATAAGGATCATAAGGGCAAAGATATTTTGCAAACGCTGCGATCAGCAAAAGTACTGCAGTCAGTATCAGAAAAAATATCAGTTTGGCCCTGGTATGATTTTTCCTGATCTTCTGTTTCCGGACAGTTATCTTTTTTTCTCCACTCATGCTCTGTCACCTCCAAGCCTTACTCTCGGATCAAGATAGTGGTAAACGATATCTGTCACAAGATTTACCAGTACATAGATAACCGCCATCCATGCCACATAAGCCTGTATAATGGGATAATCTCGCATATTGATGGCATCTACAGCCAGCTTTCCAACTCCGTCCCACATAAAAATATTCTCTACAATGGCTGTTCCTCCCAGAAGATTTCCGATGGATAAGGCCAGAAGAGTGATGATCGTCAGCATTGATGCTTTCATAACACTTTTCCATATGATCACGCTTCCTCTGATTCCCCGAGCCTTCGCCCCCATCACATACGGCTTGTTCAGCTCTTCCAAAACCGTGGCACGTACCTGCCTTGTATACTTGGCAGCCATAGAAACAGCCAGCGTCAGTGTAGGAAGAATGATGCTCTGCCCAAGATCAGAATTCGTTACTACCGGTAAAATTCCCAGTTTAACAGATAAAAAATACATCAGAACCATTGCCGCAAAAAAATTCGGCATGGAATTTCCCACAAAGCTTAAGAACCGGATCACATAATCGATCCATTTATTATGTTTCACCGCAGATAAAATTCCAAGGGGAACCGCAAGAAGAACAGTTAGAATGATAGATGACAATGTCAGCATGATCGTTGCAGGAAGCTTTGAAGTGAAAGTTTCGTAAACATCTCTGTGGGAAACATAACTCTCTCCCATATCACCTGTGACCATCCCTGCAAACCAGTTTGCATATTGAACAGGAAACGGCTTATCAAGACCATATTCCGCCTTTGTCTTATCAATAATTTCCTGCGATACTGAAGAGCCTGCATTTTCATACATATACGTCACTGCATCTCCACCGGCCAGCCTCATCATGGCAAATGACAGAAATGTGATCCCGATCAGGACCGGGATCAACTGCAGAAGTCTTTTAAAAATATATCTTCTCATTTTCTTCCTTTCCGCATTTTAAATGTTCAGATAATAAAAGTTTAACAAACCTCCTGCTCTGTCACAACCCCCGTGGGGGGATTCCGCATATTCCATTCTGTCATGTATATGTATTCCTTTTATGAATAACATTCTGCTCCATTGTATACTTCACCTCGTACTCTGTGTCCCGGTGATATTTCCAGCCAGTTTTCTTCCTGACTCTGTATCTCATTGTATTCGATCAGTGCATGTCCACGCTCTGACACCGGATCCGGAACATGTATTGCCGAAAGCAAAGATCTTGTATATGGATGACACGGATTTCCAAAAAGCTCCTCCGTTGGTGCCATCTCAACCAATTTCCCGTTTTTCATTACACCAACTGTATCACTCAAAAACCGCACCATCGACAGATCATGGGCGATAAACAGAAATGAAAACTTCTTTTCTTTCTGAAGCTTTTTAAACAGCATAACGATCTGCGCCTGAATGGAAATATCCAGAGAGGCAATTGGTTCGTCTGCAATAATAAGGCGTGGCTCCATAAGAAGGCTTCTTCCGATCGCCACTCTCTGTCTCTGGCCTCCGGAAAGCTCTCCGGGTCTTTTGGAAAGGATGCTTTCATCCAGTCCGGTTTCTTTCAGAATTTCCTGAAGCTTATTTTCCAGAAGCTCCCGATCCCTGATCCTTCGGCTGATCTTTATCGGTTCCAGCATGATCTGCCGGATGTTCATTCTTGGATTTAAAGCCGCACCAGAATCCTGAAAAATCATCTGGATTTCTCCCTGCATCCGTTTTCTGATATCGTTGTCACCTGTTCGCCTCAGTCCGAAAGGACTTTTTTTATCCGAAAGCTTCTCTCCCCTGTAAAAGAGTTCTCCACCTGTGGGGTGATAAATTCCAGCCAGGGTTCTGGCTGTTGTGGATTTTCCGCATCCGGTCTCGCCAACCAGTGCCATGATCTCGCCTTCCCGGATTTCAAAAGAAACATCATCTACTGCCCGTATAGTATAATCTGAACGAACCCGGAAGTATTGTTTCAGATTTTTAGCTTCTATCAGTATTTCCTTCTGCGCATAATCTTTTCTTTTTAAATCAGGCGTTGCTTTTTCCCATGTCCGGTTATCCTGACTACAGGCGCAAGGCTCCTGCTGCCTTTTTTTCAGAAATGAAGGTTTTTCTACTTTCGGAGCTCTTTCATCCAACAGCCATGTCGCAGCATAATGAGTTTCACTGACCTTAAACATCGGCGGCTCTTTTTCATAATCAATGGCAAGTGCCTGAGAATTCCGGACAGCAAAAGCATCCCCCTGTGGGGGATTCAGAAGTGATGGCGGCATTCCCGGAATAGGATTCAACACACCTTTTTCATTTGTAAAAAATGGAAGGGAAGAAAGAAGTCCCCATGTATACGGATGTCTTGGATCATAATAAACTTCTTCTGCTGTTCCGATCTCAACGATCTTTCCTGCATACATTACGGCAACCCTGTCTGCGATCCTTGCAACAGCTCCCAGATCATGTGATACAAATACGATGCTGACTCCTGTTTTTTCCCGAATTTCCAGAAGCAGATCCAGGATTTTGGCTTCCACAGTTACATCCAGAGCTGTGGTAGCTTCATCCGCAAACAAAATCTGTGGATTACATGCCAGCGCAATAGCAAGAACACATCTCTGTCTCATTCCGCCTGAAAAAAAATGAGGTTGAAGTCCGTATCGCTGCTCTGCATCTGAAATGCCTACCAGCTTCAGCATTTCTATCGCTTTCTTTTCAGCATCACCTCTGGATACCTTCTGATTTTTGATGATCGCTTCTGTGATCTGTTTTCCGACAGGGATCGTAGGATTCAGAGTCAGCATAGGATCCTGAAACACCATACTTACCTTGCTTCCGCACAGCTTCTCCATCTTTTTTCTTTTATAATCTGTAATGTTTTCTCCGCACAGCCGGATTTCTCCATTTTTCACCCTGGCATTTGGCGGCAGCAGTTTCATCACACTGCGGCACATCACTGTTTTTCCGCATCCGGATTCACCTACGATACAAAGAATCTCTCCTTTTTTCACAGAAAGATCCACATTCTGGACGGCCTGTACCTCGCCGTCCGGTGTGTCAAAGCTTACCGAATAGTTTTTTAATTCCAAAACGGTTTCCTGCATATTTTTTCCCTTATTTTGTAATAGTCCAGTCTTCAATATTCCACATAACGCCTACGGAATGATGTCCGAGAACACGTGTGGTATCCAGTCCGGAAATTCCGGAAACACCTACATAATCACCCTGAAGATAAGCTACCAGAAGAATTCCAGGTGCCTGCGCATAAGCCTTTTCAAACTCACCGTAGGATTTTTTTCGTGCTTCCTCTGTTTCACCGTGACGTCCTTCTTCAAGATATTTGTCGACATCTGCATTGGAATAATGCATATTGTTTCCACTTGCATCTGTCACAAAATTTACATATGCCATATCCGGATCAAACTGTGTTGAATAGCCTGCAAGGAATCCATTATATCCTGCATCCCAGTCAAATTTTGTCACCAGTTTTACTTCCATCTCCACGCCAGCCTGTTTCAGCATATCTGACATAACATTGGCAATATCCACACGCTCCTCTTCATAGTCACGGACCTGAATAGTGAAATGGAATTTCTGCCCGTTTCTCTCATAGATGCCATCATCACCTTTTTTCCAGCCAAGCTCTTCCATCTTCTTTGCAAAAGTATCCAGATCATAGGAATAAATATTTGCTTCTTTGTCAGTTCCAAGAGGATTTCTCTGGATCGGGCTGTACGCCGGCTCTCCCTGACCTGCCAGAACACCTGCGATAATGGAATCTTTATCCAGTGCATAGTTCAGAACGCCAATGGAATCTCCGTTTTCTTTCCAGAAATCCGTGCTCATATCCATGGCAGCTCCACGGTAATCTGCTGTTGTGAACTCCCAGTAATTATATCCGTCCTTGTCCTTAAACTGGGAAGCATAGTTGGAATTCAGCCATGCAAGATCAGCTTCTCCGGACTGGAGCATAGTTGCCTTGGTAGTCTCATCAGATACGGTACGGTATACTACTGTTTCAATATTCGGAACTTTTCCATAGTAGTCTTCATTTCGTTTCAATGTGATCATTCCACCTGTGGCATCCCAGTCTTCGAATTTATAACGTCCTGTTCCTACCGGATTCTGGTTAAAAGATGTTGTATTTATATCTTCACCTTCAAGAAGATGCTCCGGAAGGATTCCCATGGTAAAATAATCCAGCATTGCCGCATCATACTGGTCAAGGGTGAATACTACGGTCTTATCATCCGGTGCCTCGATATCTGTGATATCCTGATAATTGCTGGTAATGCTTGCACCCAGAGTTTCATCCTCTGTAAGCTCTTTGTAAGTATATACAACATCTTCAGCATTAAAAGCTTCTCCGTCATGCCACTTCACACCATCACGAAGTTTAAAAGTATAAGTATTGGTATCTTTATCAAAGGTATAGCTCTCTGCAAGATCCTCTACAGGTTTTCCATTTGCATCATATTTCATCAGACCGGAAAAAATAAGATCCGGAAGCTCATCATGATTGTTCAGAAGCGGATTGATCGTACTTTCCGACTCTCCTGCATAAACCAGTGTTTTGTTTTCTTCTGCTGCAAATGCAGTTACTGTTCCCCCTGTTACAGCTCCTGTACATACTGCTGTCACTGCCGCAAGCGTTACTGCTGCACATTTCTTTCCGTAACTGTTCCTTGTTCTCTTTTTCATTTTTGTTTTCCTCATCTTTCCTTATTTTCGAACCGGTTATCCACACTTCGTCTGGCTTTATCCATATCCTGTCAGATACCGGCACCATTCCACATATCATTTTCCATCAGAGATTGCTGTATTTATTATTCACTTCGCTTCTTACAAAGCTTCCCACATTGGTAATACACATCAGAGTAACCACCAGAAAAACTCCCGGTATCACGATCACCCACCAGGTATTCATGATCAGTGCTTTATTAGCCAGGGAAAGCATGCTTCCCCAGGAAACTACATCTGCCGGAAGTCCCAGTCCCAGAAAGCTTAAAGTAGATTCCATAGTGATACAGCTGCTGACAGATGAGATCACCACAAACATGATCGCTGAAACAAAATTCGGTATCAGATGATAATACATCACATATCCAAAGCCTCCTCCGCAGAGTCTTGCATACATCACATAATCGCTGTTCCGTATCTGCCGCACTTCACTTCTTACGATACGGGCCAGTGCAAACCATCCGGTAATACCAATGATAACGGAAATGCTGATCACATCATCTGCCTGAAAAACAGCAGATAAGATCAGTATCATAAGAAGTGTCGGAATGCTTCCACACATTTCCGTAAATCGCATCAGAACCGAATCAACCTTTGGTCCTGCCGTTCCGCTGATGCATCCGTAGGTAACACCGATCACAGTAATGATCGCTGCTCCTGAAATTCCGATCACCAGAGATACTCTTCCTCCATACCAGATCAGGGAGTAGATATCTCTTCCAAGAGAATCCGTTCCAAAAATAAATTCCCTTCCAGGCGGTGTATTCAGATTCCGGAGATAAAATCCTGAAGGATCATGATTTGCTACAAGATTCGCAAATACACATCCCAACACAACTATCAGCAGCAGAATCATGGAGAAAACCGGTTTTCCCTTCAGCTTTTCCCTGAATGTTTTCTTTCTTTTTTGAACTTCATACGTTTTCCACCCAGGACCTACCACCTGGAAAAGCTCTTCTTCGGAAATCATACTGTTATCTACCATACTCTCACCTCTGAATCCTTCATTCTCGGATCAATCTCCTCATTAACAGTCTGTGCAATAAAACTGCTTAAAAATACGATAAAGCCCGTGATCAGCACATCTACCATCAGAAGATTATAGTCATGATATTTGGCAGATTCCACTGCCAGATTTCCAATACCTGCATAATTGAATACTGCCTCGACCGTCACTGTTCCACCGGTTACGTGAGGGACTGAAACCGCCATAATACTTACAATGGTAGGCATTACATTTCTGAGACAGTGTTTCCACAGAATTTTTCTTTTGGAAAGCCCTTTGGCCCTGGCAAGCAATACGTAATCTTTCCGCACCTCATCCAGAAATTTGTTTCGTATCATATATGCGTAATACCACAGATGACTTAAGATCATAACCACAAGCGGAAGTACCATATGTCTGATACGATTGCCAATGCTGTCTGCCATTCCGACATCATAAGCGCCACTGCTCGGAAACCATCCCAGATTTATGCTGAAGATCAGTATCAGTACCACCCCCAGCCAGAAAGCCGGCACATAAAAGGCTACTGTTCCTATCTTACAGATCAGACGGTCGATCCACTGATCTTCATGAAGAGTACAGAATATTGCGATCAGGATTGCCAGCGTAAAGATCACTACATAGGCGACTCCCCCCAATACCAGAGTATTCCCGATCAGCGGTTTTATCACATTCATGACCGGCTGCCTGTACTTCAAGGACAGTCCGAACTCTCCATGAACTGCATTGGTGAGCCATTTTACATATTGTACTGCGATTCCCTGATCAAGTCCCAGCCTTGTCCTGGCAGCAGCTATCTCTTCACTGGTCATCATCTCAAGAGAATCCCCGTAAAAGGACTGCAGAGGATCTCCCGGCGCAAGTCTTGCCATCCAGAAAACCACGACAGACAGCAGAAACATAACTACTGCAAACAAAATGATCCGTTTCAGGATCCGGGCACCTATCTTATTTTCTTTGTTCATAATTTCCCTTTCCCACGTCCCATTACTTACATGCGAGACAGATATTCGCATTCCATTCTGCTGCATGCTCATGAACGCAATCGCTTTGCGATTTGCGTTCATATTTCAAAAGCAGTTATGGTATCAAAAACCATAACTGCTTTTGAAAGGGTCGTGTTATTATTCGACAAAACATTTGCATGCACAAACAGGAGTGCGCGGAGGTTGTGTGCATTACAGTGTTTAATATGCAGCACGCGGATTGTGCTGTTGATATTATTTTATCATCTAATGATATTTGAACAACCCCGGTATGGGGATATTGGGTCAGTCGGGTTTGGCATAGATGTGCATTCCAATTTTCTTATTCCATACCGTTAAACACAAAACAGCCGGCATCTTCCTGCAGCAGAATCTTATTCTGCACAGAAAAATCCCGGCTGGTCTTTTCTTTATTTTTATTGCAGCTTATAACGTTTAAAATCTTCCCTTTACAAATTCCAGGAAATCTTTTCCCTGGTCACTAAGTGTCTCACCTCGTCTTCTGATACATCCATAAACAAGTCTCTGGCCTTCTCCCGGAAATGTATACTTCACTCTGGAATACCCGGGATCACGACCTGAAAGATCCGCTCCACTTATATTGCACAGCTCGCCGGAACCCAGAAGACGTTCTACGATATAGTCACTGTTGGTCACCACTACCATCTCTGCTTCCACTGCGGAATGTCCGTTTTCCCCCACAAGATTCCGATAATTATCCGATGAAAATTCATCCGGGAATCTCTGTATCAGTCTCAGCTGGGACATCTTAAACTCTCCCACCTCTGACACTGAATTTTTTTCCCCGGTATATATATTTACCTCCGTCTCAGTCAGTGGTTCAAATTCCAGATAATTCCGTAACAGAAAATACTGAAAGGCTGCCAGCTGGTTCTGCATCACATAAGCGAAGCCCATATCATCCTGGCGCGATTTCACTCTTCTTACGATCTCATGTGTATCTGCTGCATAAACCTGATAATGGAGATCGTCCTTTTTGTGTGTTTCATAATATTCTACAAAAGTATCCGCAAACCAGGAACTGGGATGAAAGCATACACTCAGACTGCTTTTTGCAAGAGGCTGCTGCTGCATTTCCAATTCATTCATATTTTCCAGGATCTTCTGCACATGACCATATGCACGCTCTCCCTCCGGAGTCAGCTCGATACCTTTTGCATGGCGGACAAACAGCTGAGTCCGCATGTCATCCTCCATGGAGCGGATCACCTTGCTTACATTGGACTGGGTGGTAAAAAGTATCTCTGCAGCCTGGCTGAAAGAACCTGTTTTGGCACAGGCTGCAAAATACTGAATCTGTTTGATATTCAGCATATTTCTACCCCTGTTTCTTCGCAAAAATCAGGAACATCGGGGTAGGATTGTAAAACTCATCTTTTTCTATATAAATACGTTTACTGATTCCCAGGTCAAAAGAAAACTCCTCGACTCCCATGCGTCCCAGAGTTTCCAGATCCCAGGCAGGGCGAAGGAACGAGCTGATGGGAAGCTGGCGTTTGATGTCTTCACACTCCTGCATCAGATCATCCTGGATCTGATGATGTGCATGGTTTTCCGGAAGATCCGCAGTATCTGCAAAATCTGCTGCACCGTAGTTGGCATCCAGATTGATCATCACTCCGCCTGGTTTCAGCACACGGAACCACTCCTGGTAAGCATGCTCTGCATCCGGCAGCGTCCAGGTCAGATTTCGGGATACGATCACGTCAAATTCCTCATCCGGAAAATCCGGATTCTCAGCATCCATCACTGCAAACCGGCAGACCGTGTTCTCTTCCTCCGCAAGCTCTTTTGCATGGGCAATCATATCCGGTGTCAGGTCGATACCGGTTACATCGTGACCCTCTTTTGCAAGAAGAATGGTAAAAAATCCTGTTCCGCATCCCACATCCAGGATCTTAAGATTCTTTTTCTCAGGCAGGTGTTTCTTAAGCTCGATAAGCCATCTGCCTGCAAGTTCACTGTGAAGCTCAGCTCTTCTCTGTTCCAGGAAACTGTCACTTCGTTTTGTCCAGTACTGGGCGATCCTTGTTTTTCGCTCATCTTTTTCGCGCACAATATTTCCGTAGGTGATCACAGGGCCGCCTTCCACAACCTGAAGACTGGATACCTGGTAAAGGATCACGCCATCCATATCAGCACGGCAGATTTCCTGAACATTGCCTTCATAATCCCGGATCTCGCCAAGGATCTCATCCTGATGAATGATATCTCCCGGGTTTTTCAGCGGATACCAGAGGCCGTTGACACTTGCACACTGGTAGCGGACATCGTCCATTTTCAGCGGGTAATAAGTACTGTGGGAACGGATTCCATTATATGCTCCGATGCTGCAAAGAATGTTCCGCACATCCCTGCGCATGGAATCTACTTCCTCCCTCTGCCAGGTTCCCATGCAGCCGCGTTCAAGAAGAACTGCCGGGATATCCAGGGTGCTGGCAGCATAATTATATGCACCACCTGTGCTCACATTTGACTGTACCATATATGGGACATCAACCTGTTCTGCCATTTTCCGGGAAGCTTCTGCAACCTCCGGCTTTGCCACGCCTGCAAAATATACATAAGGCGTCAGTTCCTCGTAATCATCACCACCGTGAAGATCAATGTAATAATCTGATTTTTGAATCAGCGATTCTGTGACAGCAGCTGCCAGACGTTCCATACGTGTGCCGTCTTTTTTTCCAGGGAAAACACGGTTCAGGTTTTTTCCATCCTCCCAGCTGATGCTGCCTGCGCGCTTTTCAAAATCTTCCCTGTTCAGTACTTTTACAAAAACCAGCTGTCCGTTCACATTCTCAGGCTTCAGCTTCTTTGAAAGCTCGATCAGGGTCTGGATCCCCACATATTCTCCGGCGTGGAGACCGGCTGTGACAAGAACTGTTTTTCCCGGATTTTTTCCACGGATGATGGTTGCAGGAAGTTTAAATTCTCCGTCTCCGATTTCGAGAAAGCCTTCTGTTTTTTCGCCGTCTGCTACCGGAAGATTCAGGAAGTGATCCGGCTTTACACCTGTTACCATGAACATCGGAGTGGACTGGTAGTTCAGTCTCTCCTCCTCGCTCCAGACTGTTTTCCAGATTTCTGTATCTGTATGGATTCCCATAAGTCCTGTATTTCGAAGTGTCTTTACATCCCACTGAGGTCTGTGGATTTTTGAAAGAGGAACCTGCAGGGCAATCCGCTCCATACGTTCAATATCTGTACAGAGATAATGATCATCCAGGCTGTTGCTTTCCACATTTTTACGGTCATTTTCGTATGCTTTTCTCTGCTCTTCTTCGTAGAGGTAGCCATACCAGTTGGCATCAAAATTCAGAAGTCTTCCTCCTGCTTTCAGCACCCGGACCCACTCACTGTAGGCAATGTCCGGATGTTCCAGATTCCAGGTAAGGTTTCTGGAAATTACAATATCAAAAGTGTTGTCTGCAAACTCCAGTTTCTGTGCATCCATACGCTGAAAATGAATATTTTTGCAAAGCTCTCCCGCATTCTCCTTTGCTTTTTCCAGCATGCCTTCCGTATAGTCCACAGCATCTACCTTATATCCTGCTTCTGCCAGGATCACAGGGAAAAATCCGGGGCCTGTTCCAATATCCAGAATCCGGATCTCCTCCTTTGGCTTGTCTGGAAAATAACTGGTCAGAAGCTTCAGCCAGGCATTTTTCTGTGTTCCTGCAAGCTCTTTATGATTAACTTTGGAATACCCTTCTGTGCGGGTATTCCAGTATGATTCGATTTCATCGAGAAGTTTTTCCACGTTGATTCCTCCGCGCTTTCTTTATGATATGAGAGCCTGTTCCGGTAAGGTTTTCCTAACTCTTCCCATACCCCCACAGGTTATGTTTAATGTAGCAAATTGTCAGTGTTTTAACAAGCCCCTGGGGGGGATTAACTGACTGGAAGCTGTGTATTCTCTATACAGGCAGCAACCTTGTAATTCTCTGATTACTGTGGTATCATCCTAGTATGACTCACGCTAATTAACAATCTGATTCATGCTGGATAAATTTTCATCTACAAGGCGAAGGAATGAGGCGTAGCGGTGGCTACGGCGATTGACGACAACGCAGTAGATGGGAATTTATGCAAATGAAGCAGGTCGCTAATTAGCGTGAGCCATACTAGCTGTAGCAGACAGACGAATCCGGCAGATATCGCGATCCGCATTTGCTGCACAATTTTACATTCAAACATTCCCTTACAGAACTTATCATTCTATCGAAAGGATTGATCATACAAATGACTAAACAGGAACTGGCTCTTGAAGTCATCAGCCGTTTAAAAAAAGAATATCCTGACGCAGACTGTACCCTGGATTATGATGATGCCTGGAAGCTTCTGGTAAGCGTCCGTCTGGCAGCTCAATGTACAGATGCCCGGGTCAATGTAGTCGTCCAGGACCTCTATGCAAAATACCCGGATGTGGAGGCTCTTGCGGCTGCCAAACCGGAAGATATTGAAGCGATCGTACGTCCCTGCGGACTTGGAAAAAGCAAGGCCAGAGATATCAGTGCGTGCATGCGTATTCTCCATGAGCAGTATCACGGCAAGGTTCCGGAAGACTTCAACGCCCTCTTAAAACTCCCGGGAGTTGGCCGCAAAAGTGCCAACCTTATCATGGGTGATGTATTCGGCAAACCAGCCATTGTAACAGATACCCACTGTATCCGCCTTTCCAACCGCATCGGTCTTGTTCATGACCTGAAGGACCCGAAAAAAGTGGAAATGGAACTCTGGAAGATCATTCCGCCAAAGGAAGGCAATGACCTCTGCCACCGGCTTGTAAACCACGGAAGAGATGTCTGTACAGCACGGACAAAGCCTTACTGCGACCGCTGCTGTCTCAGCGATATCTGTGAAAAAAATGGAGTCTGATATACAATACCTGCAGATATGCAAAGTACTATAAAGCGTATATTCAAACTCCGGAAAGGACAACATTATGAATTTCAAAAAACTGGAAAATAATCTTCTGGACATGATCCAGGAACAACAGGTTAAGATCGGATATATGAGCGGCGTAACACGCTTCTATTATCCGCTGCAGTCTCTGAACCGACTTCTTGGAACAGAACTTACAGAAGAAGAAATGATACATGCACTGGAAGAATTTTCTGCTTATGCAGAGGAACGTCTCGGAAAAGTGAAAGCCTCTTCCAAAAATGAACGTTTCTGTATCACCCTGCCTCCCCAGGCTTCTGATTATGTGCATGAAAACCAAAAACCAAGTGAATTCCTGGTGCGCTTCATCAATACAGTTGCACACCACGGCTGTACTCTGGATGAAGTGATGGATGTATTCCACGCTTATTCCCGGCATGTTCATTTAGAGAAAACTACCGGCACAGGATTTGATTATCTCGTATACTTCGAAGACGGCATCCCGGATGATTACCGGTATTGTCTGTCCCTGGAAGGCGAGCATATGATCTATCACAAGTTCACACCGGAGGATTATGAAGATTTCGGGTTTTAAACCCGAAACTTCTTCTGAATCTCCCGGACTGTATCTTTTCTCTTAAACAGAAACAGCCACACCAGCATCAGAAAGCTGACACACACACAGATCAGTGACGGATACAGGACTGTCACCACTCCTGCTGCCAGCAGAATCACCGGAATCCCCCCTCCGAAAGCTCCCGCTTCCATAAGATAGATCATATATTCCGCAGCCTCCAGCTTCTGAACTGCAGTGATCACCCACATGGAACAGATCACAGCCAGTGCACCAAGGGGCAGAAGATAATCCACAGACCATCCTCTCCAGCCTGTAAGAACATCCCACAAAACTCCAGCCACAGTTACGATCACCAGCTGCCACATCTCATTCTTCAGAAGATTCCGCCGCTTCACATAGGCAACCGAAACCATCAGCCAGGTGCAAAACGCCCCTGCCGTTACAAACCAGGCCCAGCCCATATGTCCGTTAGCCAGAAAATCAATCAGATTACACACCACAGCCAGCACAATACAGAGAAATGTAAAACTCTCAAAAATCTTTGCAGGCTGCTTCCTCTCCTCTTTTTGTCCCGGAAAATCATTCTCCCGGATCTCACAGGACACCTGCTCCTCTTTCAGCTTCTCCACAAAATTCCGCTCGATATTTCCATTTGGTATTTTCGATGTAAAGCTTAATACCATCTCATCTCCAAAAGAGCAGGAACAAAGCTGCAGGCTGTCTGTGCTTGCAAAAAGTCCGAATCTCTGAATATACTCCCTGTATTCCTCCGGCATCCTGATAATTCCCACATTGGAATAGATAGCTGTAATTGACCTTCCTCCAAGAGTTGTACCAGCCAAAAGAAACGGAGTCTTGATCTCCAGCGGCACAAGCCGCAGCACCGGATTCTTCTCCAGGCTGACCAGGTCATTTAGCTTCGCAGCGATCACATCCCTGCTCAGTTCTTTTTTAAACTGCTCCTTCACAGATTCCAGAATATCTTTAAATGTAGTCTCCGGCTGAAAATAACAGCTGATCTCGATCCATCCGAAGAAATTCGCCATAGACTGGGATGGAAAATAGTTTCTTAAATTCACAGGGATCATCAGACCGATTGGTTTTTTCAGCTGATTCTGCGGTACCTCCTCATGGATTGCCCATATAAGAGCTGCAGTGAGAAAAACAGTGATGGACACGCCTGCCGCTTTTGCCCGGGAATGGATCTCTTTTACCGGAATACAGACTTCCGTGATACTCATATCCTCCTGCAGCAGCTTCTCGCCTTTCAGCTGAAATGCCGGCTTCTTGGACTCCCGTTTCCTCGGTGCATCGGAAGAATAATACTGGGAAAAGCTGTCCTCTTCCATATCCTTACCTGTAACATTCTCATCCGGAAAAAGCTCCGGGAGATTTTTCCCGGGATGTGCTTCCTGAATATAATTCTTCACAAGCTCCATCAGGAAATGCATAGCTCCTGTTCCATCAGTGAGGGCATGGAATACCTCGAAATTGATCCTGTTCTTATAATAGCTCACTCGGAAAAGAAGCGTTTTTTTGTCCGGGATATAAAGGCCGCTACAGGGTGCACCTGTCTCTGCTTTCACCACTGCCGGAATATCACGCCGCTCCAGATAGAACCAGAACAGTCCCTTACGGAGGACAGCACGGAAAAGAGGATATTTTTCCATTGTCCGGTCCAGTGCCGCCTGCAAAGTTTCTTCTTTTATTTCTTCTTTCAGTTCACAGTAAAAACGAAATACTCTTGTATCATTCTTTCCTGTCACAGCAGGGAACGCCAGTGCTGCATTATCCAGTTTTCTCCACTGTCCGTACTCGTTTTTCATGTTACTCTCCTTCTTCCTGTCAAGCATCTACTATCCATTATCCGGGACTGTGCTCTTTTCTTCCATTTCCTGTCCGTTTATTGTTTTTCGTAACCTTGCCTGAACTACCCTGATTCAGTTAAATGCTTACTCCTGTTCTTCTTTTTCCAGAAAACGGTTCATATATTCAAAACTCTCCTGCACATGCAGGAATTTAATTCCCAGTGCAAAATACCCATGAAACGCACCTGCGATCCTGTGTACTTCCACACGGTTTCCCGCTGCCTTCAGCTTTTTGCCAAAAGCCTCCCCCTCATCACGGAGAGGATCAAACTCAGCTGTCAGAATCAATGTATCCGGCATATTTCGGAAATCTTTCGCCAGGATCGGTGCAAAATACGGATTCTGCCGATCCTTCGGACTGCTCTCATAAAGCTTCAGATAGTCCTCCATCTTCTCGGCAGTGAGAAGATACCCTGTTCCGTTTGTCCTTACAGACTCGAATGGTGATTCTTCTGTATAACAGTTGTTCAGTGCCGGATAAATGAGAATCTGTTTTTTAGGAAAAAATTCTCCCCGATCTCTGGCCATCATACACACAGCTGCTGCCAGATTTCCTCCTGCGCTGTCTCCCATGATCGTAATACGATCCGGATCTGTATTCAGCAGAAAACGGTTGGTATAAAAAACCTTCGCAGCTGCATAACAGTCCATCAGTCCCACAGGAAACCGATACTCCGGTGCAAGCCTGTACTCCACAGATGCCACGATCTGTCCGGTAGACTGTGCCATTCTGGCACATACACGCTCATAATTTTCCACGCTTTCTGTCACCCAGCCACCGCCATGGAAAAACAGAATGACCGGAGGTTTTTTGCCGGAGGCCGCGCCATTTTCCATGGCCTCTTCATTTGGAAAGAACAGCCGGACGGGAACCTTATAATCTCCATTATAAACCTCCGCATCCAATGTTTTGTAAAAGATCCTCATTGGATCCATCTTCTTTATATCTGCCAGTTTCCTGGAGGCATCCACCTCGATTCCACCGTAGGAAAGTGCATGCAGAACAGTTCGTACTGCACGTGGCATGGTATTCTCACTCTTCACCGGAACGCCTGGTATCACAATAAAACGGCTTCTCTTCTTTCCTTTTCTTGTGTAAATATATTTCGTTTCTGTATCATACTTCGCCATGATCCGGACATATTTCACGCAGGTACGCTCGTATGTGATACGCTTCAATATTTCGTGATCTGTGCGGATGATCACCTCTGTTCCTTTGTAGCCACGGATGTAATAGCTGTTTTCTTTCTTTTTTATATGTGGTCGTCTTAATCTCAGTAAATGTATTCTGATCGCTTTCTCACCTCCGGGAAATTTTCTTTTGTCATGAACTATGATAGCATCCGCAGGTTATGAGTACAAGTCATAGTAAAAAATATACTGCTGCATGATTCCCCTCATTCCTTTGTATCTGCGGTTTGGAAAGCCTCTTTTATAATGTACATCCATCACCTGCCGGATGTGAGTATCCACCGGAAAAGCATCCATATGATGCAGTGCAAAAAGACAGATACACTCTGCAACTTTTTCCCCTACACCGCAAAGTTTCAGCAGCTCCTTTTTGGCTCTGTGGTAGCTCATATCATAGATTCTTTCCAGCGAAATCTCGCCGGATGCAATAGTTCTTGCAGTCACTGCAATATATTTTGCCCGATATCCAAGTCCACACGCACGTAAATCTGCCTCCGTTACCTGACTTAAGGCTTCCACTGCAGGAAATGTATAATATTCCACGCCTTCCGTCGAAAATTTTCGTTCTCCATACATCCGGCAGATCGTCTCAATACATTTGCGGATACGTTTGATATTATTCTGCTGGGAGATCAGAAATGTAACGATCATTTCCCATAGATCCTGCCTTAAAATGCGGATTCCATCCCCCGCTTCTATTGCTGCATTAAGATATTTATCCCTGGGATTAGCAGCATTCATATACACCTCATAGTCTGTATCCAGGTCAAAATATCTCACCCAGTAACAGATAAATTCTTCCTGGGAACAGTAAAAATCCACAATTCCATTCTTCTGGTGCATTTCCAGATACTGGTCTCCTGCCACCATGGAAAAATGTCCGTCTCCAAGTTTCTTCATCCGGAAGCACTGCCCGGAATCGCATATCTTATCAAGGCTGAAATGTTCCAGCTCTACTGTGATCATGTTAGTTCCTCTCGTAAATATTTCTCTCTGTATAAATTCCGGTATTCCCGCGGAGTCATACGGTACCGCTCACGAAATACCCGGTTAAAAGTCCTCTGGCTCTCAAATCCTGCGTTCATACAGATATCTGTGATACTATCATCCGTACATTCCAGATGGACTGTCACATAATTCAGACGCTGTTCATTAAGAAACTGGTTGAAATTCCTGTGAAAAGTTCCCGAAAAAACTCTGGACAGCGTAAACTTGCTGATTCCAAGATCCCTTGCCATCTTTTCCAGGGAAACTTCATTACGGAAATGTCTGGCTATGTAGGACACGGTCTGATAGATGATATCGTTACTCTCCACGCTGCTTTTCTCCATCAGGCGAAAGCAGGGAATACTCCTTGCCAGAAGAATCTGCACGTAAGCCTGTTCTATCACAAGGCTGCTGTCCGGTTCTTTCCGGCTGACCCTGAGACAGCTCACCGCATTCACGATATCACGATGAACATTCTCTTTTTTTATAACAGGGTTCTGCGGACAGCTGCTCTGGATAACATCTGCAAACTGTCCAGCCAGAGCAGGCTTTGCCCAGAGATAAACCGCCTTATTCTCCCCCTGTGAAAAAACCTGATAATGATGGATCACATCCGGAAAGATCACCGCGAAGTCCCCTTCTTCCATATGAAAAAGCTCCTGTCCCATTCCCAGTTCCAAAGTTCCTTCTGTAATATAAATGAACTCTATGGAATTATGCAGATGAGGAGAAGCATGTGCAGATGTCCTTAAATGAACATGGAGATTCTTCTTTTTTTCTTCGTATACTGGAAACATGTATTTTCTCTCCTGCAAGATTTGACTACTTTTTTTGTGTTTTTGGCACGTAATATTTCCGATGGTCTATTATAATACATTTGTAAGTTAAAGAAAAGAGGAGGAAAACAAAATGAGAAAAATCAAAGACTTTATCAAATACGCAATGGAGTGCTACATGGCTATTTATGCAAGATACCCATACAACTTCCGCTAAGAAGATCCACAATAATATCTGAAGTCACGGATATTTTTGCGTGATCCATACGCATGAAAAATAACTGAATAAAAGTCAACATATGACTTATGCTAAAATAAACTCAGAAAGTTTCCTGAAGGATTTCCAGAGCCCGTTTATATCTTCCATGCAAACGAGAAATCTGTCGGGCAGAAATATTTTCGCAGTCAGTAAGACGTGTTACATCAGAATTGTGGAGCAGATCAGCCTGCTTCACTTTTTTTGCAATTGGATTCTTTCGAAGATTGCGGATATAATCAAAATAATTCATACTCTTATCTCTTGTCAGAAAACGAAGTGCCTCTACAACTTCTTCCGGAAAATTTTTTTCCAGATCTTCAAATGTAATCTCTGTATCTTCCACAACATCGTGAAGAAGTGCTGCACACACACTGATCTCATCATCCATCTGCTCCGCTACATAAAATGGATGAAAAATATAAGGTGTTCCGCTTCGATCTGTCTGTCCATGATGTGCCTCGTATGCCACCTTCATAGCTTTTTTCGTCAAAGCTGTATAAATCATAAACGTTCCTCCCGTCCGGTTCTGTCAAACCGCCGTTCCGGTCACTGCCTGCTTCGGTCACAGTAACCTGTTTTATGCTCTACATAACACAGTATAGCATCTGATCATCCTCCATACAAGGACAAGAACTCTTATATGTCTATCTTTTTTTCTTATATCTGACAATTTTCTGATTATAGTTTAGCCTATCATTATTCTCAAATTTGTCTGTACCTGAATCCTCTGTACTCTGTTGATAATCTTCTGAATAGTTATAGTGTATCAATCTGTTCATTCTCTTGCCCTAATTTTAAAATTGGTATATACTTATCACAATTGGGCAAAACCTTATTTTATGGCAATGCCCTGAATCTACAGCATTTTAAATCAGAAAGGAACCACACCAATGAAATTTATATATCCTGCAGTTTTCCGTCCCACAGAAGACAAAAAATACAACGCTTTTTTTCCGGATCTTGCCTGCTGCGAAGCGAAAGGCGATACTCTGGACGATGCCATTGAGAACGCCAACGCAGCTGCCTATGACTGGATCTACACAGAACTGATGGAATTCGAGGGCAAGCTTCCTCCTGTTTCCGAGGAGAGCGATCTGGATCTGAAAGAGGGCGATGTTGTCCGCAATATCTCTGTTAACATCCGTTTCCAGGATGGATGGGACGAATAATAAACAGGCAAAAAGCATCAGAACCGGCAGCTGTCTTTCGTTACCGATTCTGATGCTTTTATTTTGATTTCTTTATTGTTCATGATACTGCCTGAAAAACTTACGCAGTCCGTCCAGTGCTTTTACAAGTACTTCTGTCTCATCCTCATTCAGTTCTGCCAGCACAGCTTCTGTCATCTGTCTGTGAAATTCCGCATGATGGTGGTATGCCATACGTCCCTTGTTGGTAAGCTGGATAAATACAACACGGCGGTCCTTCTCGCTTCGCTCCCTTTTCACATAGCCTTTCTTCACAAGACTGTTCATAGAGGTTGTAAGCGATCCCACTGTAATGTTCAGCTTGGCTGCGATAGAAGACATATTGCCTCCACCCAGGCCAACTGCCTCAATAATGTGCATATCATTATTGGAGATATCTTTATATTTATCTGTGATGATGGCTTCTTCCTCCAGACGAAGGATCTCATTGAACAGATGCACCAGCACATCATTGATAACTTCCCGATTATCCACTCCTGTCCCTCTCCTGTTTCTCCGGAGTCAAAAAATCTCCCCGGTTCTCTGTTTATGAAGCCATCGTAACATAAATATAGGTTTTTTTCCACTGGATTTTCACTTTACATTTTCCTGAACCGCTGATAACGATGTTCCAGAAGTTCCTCCGGTTCTTTACCGCTGTATTTTTCAAGAAAGTCTGCAATTCCATTTTCCAGACAGCCGGCTACATCTTCCATATTCTCCCGACTTACCGGTTCTGTTTCCGGAATTACGTGCTCTATCATTCCCATCTCACAGAGATCTGCTGCTGTCAGTTTCATCACTTCAGCTGCTTCCTTTGCTTTTTTGCTGTCTTTCCAGAGAATGGATGCAAAGCCTTCCGGGGAAAGAATGGAATAAACCGAATGCTCCAGCATCCATACTTCGTCTGAAACTGCAAATGCAAGGGCACCGCCACTTCCGCCTTCTCCGATCACAATGGAAAGCACCGGGACGGTAAGACCTGCCAGTGTGTAGAGATTTTTTGCGATGGCTTCTCCCTGTCCTCGCTCTTCTGCTTCCAGTCCGCAGAAAGCACCGGGAGTATCCACCAGACAGATCACCGGGCGATGGAATTTCTCAGCCTGCTGCATAAGACGTAAGGATTTCCAGTAACCTTCCGGGGAAACCATTCCGAAATTCCGGGCTATGTTTTCTTTCGTTCCTTCGCCTTTTTCCTGGGCAAGGACTGTTACCGGATGACCATGAAAGAAAGCCACACCGCCGATTACCGCTGCATCATCACCGCAGTGGCGGTCGCCGTGAAATTCTATAAAATCATCAAAGAGGGCTTCGATATAGTCTTTTCCGGTTGGACGGGTCTTGGCTCTGGCGAGCTGAACATGCTCCCATGGAGTGAAGCTACCGGATGGGATAAATTTCGGCCATACAGTATTCCCGTTACTTTTGTCTGATATATGCGATTCAGCTACCTTGGATGTACTGGAATTTTGCCCTTTATTCTCATGCAATTTCAAAATATCTGCCAGCACGATCCTCTGATCATCACGTTCCACGATCTTATCAATAAATCCATGCTCCAGAAGAAACTCCGCTTTCTGGAATCCTTTTGGAAGCTTCTGGCCGATAGTCTGCTCGATGACTCTCGGGCCGGCGAAACCAATGAGAGCTTTCGGCTCTGCCAGAATGATATCTCCCAGCATAGCAAAGCTTGCGGTTACACCACCTGTTGTAGGATCTGTGAGAACCGGAACATAGAGAAGTCCTGCATCGCTGTGCTTGCGAAGTGCCATGCTTGTTTTTGCCATCTGCATCAGGGATACAAGTCCCTCCTGCATTCTGGCACCGCCGGAACAGATGTAGAGGATCACTGGAAGCTTTTCTTCTGTGGCACGCTCAAACACACGGGTGATTTTTTCTCCTACTACTTCTCCCATACTGGACATCATGAAACGGCAGTCGCAGACACCTAAAGCCACAGATATCCCTTTTATGGTACACTTACCAGTTACAACAGCTTCGTTAAGCCCTGTTTTCTCCTGAAGTGCACGGAGCTTTTCCTCGTATCCTCTGTACTGAAGAGGATTCTGTTCCTCCATCTCGGCATCCCATTCCACAAAGCTCTTTCTGTCTGCAATCATTTTGATCCGTCTGTATGCAGGCATATGAAAATAATTGCCACAATGAGGACAGATATAATGATTCTGTTTTACCTCATCTACAAAAACCGCTGCTTTGCAGGCATTGCATTTTCGCATCAGGTTATCCGGCACTTCGGGCGTATTTTCACGCTCCTCACCGCGGATATCCATGACTGTTTTTTTGAACATGTGCTTAATTCTCATTAATCTTCACTCCTGCAATGGTATGGCTGGCAAGAAAGCCAGTGTCAAAGTTTCCGGACTGATAATCCTCATTTTTTAAAATTTCATACTGATAGTCAATGTTTGTATCAATTCCGTCAATGATCACTTCCCCAAGTGCACTCTGCATTTTTGCAATGGCATCCCGGCGATTATCTGCATGGACAATAAGCTTGGCAAGCATGGAATCATAGTACGGCGGAATCTTACAGCCGTTGTATACACAGGTATCCACACGGATTCCGTTTCCCCCCGGAAAATGTGCACCTTTGATCTTTCCAGGTGACGGACGGAAATTTTTCTGCGGATTCTCTGCATTGATCCTGCATTCAATTGCATGTCCCATAATACGGACATTATCCTGAGTGATCCCAAGCGGCATTCCGGATGCGATCTTCAGCTGTTCTTTTACAAGATCGATTCCTGTAACCCACTCTGTTACCGGATGTTCAACCTGGATCCTTGTATTCATTTCCATAAACCAGAACTTTCCGTCAGGCTCCAGAAGGAATTCGATAGTTCCGGCATTTACATAACCTGCTGCTTTGGCTGCTGTCACTGCTGCGTGGCCCATTTTTTCTCTCAGCTCATCGGATACTGCAGCACTTGGGGATTCCTCGATCATCTTCTGGTGATTTCTCTGGATGGAACAGTCACGCTCTCCCAGGTGGATCACATTTCCCTGGCTGTCTGCAAGGATCTGAAACTCGATATGCCTTGGATTTACCACAAAATGTTCGATGTACATAGTACCGTCGCCAAAAGCGATCTCGGATTCTTTTCTGGCTGTTGCATAGGCCTCCGGAAATTCTTCCGGCGTATTTGCCACACGCATACCTTTTCCGCCGCCTCCGAGAGCCGCCTTGATGATTACAGGATAACCGATTCGCTCAGCTTCCTTAAGACCTGTCTCAATATCATCCACAGAGCCTTCACTTCCCGGAACTACAGGAACTCCTGCAGCTATCATTGTGCTTCTTGCAATCTGTTTGTTGCCAAGCATACGGATTACTTTTGATGGCGGACCTACGAAAGTGATGCCGCATTTTTCACAGAGTTCTGCAAATCTGGCATTTTCAGAAAGAAAGCCAAAGCCCGGATGAATGGCATCCGCACCGGAAACCATGGTTGCACTGATGATCTGTTCCATGTTCAGATAGCTTTGTGCGGAAGGGCCCGGGCCAATGCAGATCGCTTCATCTGCCAGCTGTGTATGGAGACTTTCCTCATCTGCCTCAGAATAAACGGCCACTGTTGCAATTCCCATTTCCCTGCAGGCACGGATAATACGCACCGCAATCTCGCCTCTGTTGGCGATCAGTAACTTTCGAATCATACAATCACCTTACCCGATCATAAATGTAAGCTCTGCCTCTACAGCAACTTCCCCGTCAACAGATGCCACCGCGGAGCCGATTCCTACAGGACCTTTTCTGCGGATGATCTTTGTCTCAAGACGAAGCTTATCTCCCGGAACTACCTTTCTGCGGAATTTGCATTTGTTGATGCCGCCAAAGTACGCTGTTTTTCCCTTCATATCCTCCAGGGAAAGAATGGCAACTGCACCTACCTGTGCCAGTGCTTCTACCATAAGGACTCCCGGCATTACCGGCTCCTGTGGAAAATGTCCTCTGAAAAAATCCTCGCGGAAAGTTACACATTTATATCCTGCCGCAAACTCGCCTGGTTCATAGTCTTCAATATAATCTACAAGGAGAAACGGATGTCTGTGTGGGATGATCTCCTCGATCTGTTTTACATCAAGATGTTTCATTTATTTATCCTCCTGAAAAGCTTCGGTGAAGCGTGCTGACCGAAGATCATTGCATATTTCATCCGCAGCTGTATCTGTTCTTTATCTGTAATTTTTATTTAATGCGAAAAAGTTTCTGTCCGTATTCCACAGGCTTTCCATTCTCCACATAGATCTCTGCAATTTCTCCATCGAAATCACTTTCGATCTCATTCATCAGTTTCATGGCCTCCACGATTGCAAGAACCTGACCTTTTTTCACCTTATCTCCTACCTGTACATAAGGAGGTAGATCCTGGGATGGAGCCGCATAGAAGGTTCCTACCAGAGGGGATGTTACCAGGCTTCCGGACTGATCAGAAGCAGCCTCGGACGGAGCTGATGTATCTGTTACGGTTTCTGACTGACTCTTACTTTCCTGCACAGCAGATGCTGACTGGTTGTTCTGCGCTTCTGTATTCACCTGGTCTGCCGTCTTCTGAACTGCCCTGCGGACTTTTCCACCTGTCATTCCTGCTGCCGGGATATTTTCCACTGCTTCACCCATAACACCCTGGATGATCTGTGGTTTTCCATGCTCCATTGTCAGTGTCAGATCATCTGTCTCATATGTAAAAGCGGTAAGCTCTGATGCTGATACATGATCGATCAGCTCAAGGATCTGGTTAAACTCCATTTTCAGTCCTCCTCATACTTCTTCACAAGCAATGTTCCGTTGTGGCCGCCAAAACCAAGGGAATTACTCATTGCATAACGTACTTCCTGACTGGCAGGCGCACCAATCATATAGTTGAGATCCAGCTCTTCCTCTGTCTCTTTCGTTCCCACTGTCTGGTGGATAAAGCCGTCCAGAATGGATTTCACACACACAATAAACTCAACAGCTCCGGCTGCTCCCAGAAGATGTCCCACCATGGATTTTGTGGAGTTGATCTTCACATTTTTTGCAGCATCTTTGAACGCAAGCTTGATAGCTCTTGTCTCAAAAAGATCGTTATGATGTGTTCCGGTTCCGTGTGCATTAATGTAGTCAACTTCCTCAGGTGCAACTCCCGCCTCTTTCATGGCGTTTTCCATAGCGCGTGCTGCTCCGCTTCCGTCCTCTGCCGGAGAAGTAATGTGAAATGCGTCTGCTGTTGCACCGTAGCCAACAACCTCTGCAAGAATATTGGCATTTCTTTTTTTCGCATGCTCAAGCTCTTCCAGAACCACAATGCCGGCACCTTCGCCCATAACAAAACCGCCTCTGTCCTTATCAAAAGGAATGGATGCACGCAGCGGATCTTCGCTTGTGGAGAGGGCTGTCAGACTTGAAAATCCTGCGATTCCGATGGGGCAGATCGCGCCTTCTGTTCCACCTGCAAGCATTACATCTGCATCCCCGTACTGGATCGCACGGAAAGCATCTCCGATACAGTGGGTTCCTGTTGCACATGCAGTTACAACGTTAGTACATTTTCCTTTTGCACCGGTTGCAATGGAAACATTTCCTGCTGCCATGTTTGTGATCATTTTCGGAACAAGAAGTGGATCAACTCTTGACGGGCCTTTTTCCACAAGCTTCTTCTCATTAAGCTCTGTTGCCTGAAGGCTTCCCACACCGGAACCGATGATCACGCCTACCATGTACGGATCTTCCTCCTCCATCTTAAGGCCTGCATTTTCCACAGCTTCCAGAGCAGCTACTACTGCATACTGGGAAAAAGGCTCCATTCTTCTGGCTGTTCTCGGGTCCATACGGTCTTTTGCCACAAAATCCTTCAGCTCCGCTGCCAGTGTTGCCTTATATCCTGTTGTATCAAAACGGGTGATCGGCCCGATTCCTACTTTTCCTTCTTTTACTCCGTTCCAGAAGCTTTTCACATCATTTCCAATAGGTGTTACTGCGCCAAGTCCTGTTACTACTACTCGTCTTTTCATCCTCAACTCTCCTCTACATTGCCATTCCGCCGTCTACACTGAGCACCTGTCCTGTGATATAACGTGCACCGTCAGATGCCAGAAATGCTGCTGCTTTTGCCACATCTTCTGTTGTTCCCATTTTTCCCATTGGAATAGATGCCGCGATATTTTCTTTTACTTTGTCAGAAAGCACGTCTGTCATATCTGTTTTAATAAATCCCGGGGCAATGGCGTTTACGGTGATTCCTCTGGATGCAAGCTCTTTTGCAGCGGATTTTGTCAGACCGATGATTCCTGCTTTTGAGGCTGCGTAGTTGGCCTGTCCTGCGTTTCCGTGGAGACCTACTACAGACGCAAGGCTGATGATCCGGCCGCTTCGCTGTCTCAGCATCATTCTGGACACATGTCGGATACAGTTGAACGCACCTTTCAGATTCACATCAATTACTCTGGAAAAGTCTTCTTCACTCATCTTCATGAGAAGTCCGTCTTTTGTGATTCCCGCATTGTTTACCAGGATATCGACTCTTCCATATCTTTCTGCAATAACCTTGAAAAAAGTCTCACACGCATTAAAATCTGCCACGTTGCACTGCATCACATCTGCCTGTCCGCCAGCTGCCTCAATCTCTTTTTTGGTCTCTTCTGCCTTGTCTGCTGAACCATTATAATTGATCACTACAATATTTCCTGCTTTTGCAAGTTCCATGGCAATGGCTTTTCCGATTCCACGCGCACCGCCTGTTACTACTGCGATTTTTTTATCTGACATATGAATTCCTTTCTGGGCGATTATCTTCATCCGATTTCCTGGCAGACTTTTTCTGCGTCTTCTACTGTCTGGATATTATATACTTTTACATTCCTGTTGATCTTTCTCATGAATCCGGCAAGAGTTCTTCCTGGTCCGATCTCTACAAATGTATCAACTCCCTGGCTGATCATATTTTCTACACTCTGCTGCCAGCGAACAGAAGAAGCGATCTGTTCTTCCAGAAATGCTTTTGTCTCTGCTGAATCTTCCACATACTCTGCTGTTACATTTGTGACATATGGGATCTGAAGGGGATGAAGAGTGACATTTTCCAGAACCTTACCCAGCTCTTTTCCTGCTTCTTTCAGCATTGCAGAATGGAAAGGACCGCTGACATTTAACGGGATTACTCTTCTTCCACCTGCTTCTTTCAGTTTTTCGGAAGCTTCACTGACTGCCTGGGCAAGTCCTGTGATCACGATCTGTCCCGGACAGTTATAATTGGCAATGCTCACATCCGGAATATCTGAGATCACTTCCTCGATCTTCTCTGTTTCCATTCCCATTACAGCTGCCATGCTGCCCTGTCCTGCCGGAACAGCCTGCTCCATAAGGATTCCTCTTTTTCTTACCGTTGTAATGGCATCTTTCAGATCCATGCCGCCTGCTGCTTCAATGGCGCAGTATTCACCAAGGCTTAACCCTGCTGTCACATCCGGGTGAAGTCCCATTTCTTCTACCACTTTTTCCATTGCAAGACAGGTTGTGACAAGTGCCGCCTGTGTATACTCAGTAAGGTCAAGTTTATCATTCTCCTCAAAGCAGAGAGCTTTCATGTCAAGATCCAGCCACTCACTGGCTGAATCAAAAACCTTTTTTGCTGTGTCATATTTTTCATAAAAATCTTTTCCCATACCAGCTTTCTGTGCGCCCTGGCCCGGAAAGATAAATGCTATTTTTCCCATTTGCTTATTCCTCCACAAGAAAAGCGTGTTTTTTTACAGCTTCCTTCGTTTCCGCGATCAGTCTCGTCATAAGCTCTTTACAGGTCGGCACATCTTTCACCATTCCTGCGATCTGGCCGGACATGACGCTTCCTGTTTTTACATCACCATCTACAACAGCCTTGCGAAGTCCGCCAAGTGTGAGCATCTCAAGCTCCTCAAAAGATGCTCCTGCTGCTTCTTTTTCCAGATATTCTTTTGTCATCGGATTTCTTAAAGTACGTACCGGATGGCCTGTGGTACGGCCGGTTACTCTTGTATCGATATCTTTTGCTTTCAGAAGGAACTGCTTGTAATTCTCATGGACATTACATTCCTCAGTTGCTACGAAACGTGTTCCCATCTGTACACCTTCTGCTCCCAGCATAAAGGCTGCCGCGATTCCGCGGCCGTCTGCGATTCCGCCTGCTGCGATCACCGGGATCTGTACTGCATCAACAACCTGTGGCACCAGTGCCATTGTTGTTGTCTCTCCGATATGTCCGCCTGACTCCGTTCCCTCTGCCACAACAGCATCTGCACCACAGCGTTCCATTCTTCTTGCAAGAGCTACTGATGCAACCACCGGAATAACTTTTACTCCGGCTGTTTTCCATGCTTCCATGTATTTCTCAGGACTTCCGGCGCCGGTTGTTACCACCTTGATTCCTTCTTCTACTACAATCTTTGCAACCTCATCTGCACTTGGGCTCATAAGCATGATGTTTACACCAAAAGGCTTGTCTGTCAGCTTTTTTGCCTCGCGGATCTGCTCGCGAACCCATTCAGCCGGTGCATTGGCTGCTGCGATCAGCCCAAGACCGCCAGCCTCAGATACAGCAGCTGCAATATGATGATCTGCTACCCAGGCCATACCGCCCTGAATGACAGGATATTCAATACCAAGTAATTCTGTGATTCTCGTTTTCATTTTTTACCTCCGGGAAATTAATACTCAATCAAACTCGCTCCATATGTCAATCCACCGCCGAAGCCTGCAAGTACCAGCTTATCGCCTCTCTGCAGTTTTCCGCTTTTTTTCACCTCATCCAGAAGGATCAGAAGACTTGCTGATGAGGTATTTCCGTATTCATCCATATTCATGGGAAACTTGGAAATGTCTTCTCCTATTCGCCTTGCTGCTGAGCGGATGATCCGCTCGTTTGCCTGATGAAGAAGATAATATCGAATGTCCTCACATGGAACTTTTTCTCTGGAAAGAAGATTTTTTACTGCCTCCGGAACTTTCGAAACTGCGAAGGTAAAAACTTCTTTTCCATTCATTTGTATGTAGGTTTCTTTTGCTTTGGGATCTGTTTCGTATTGGATCTGGTTTCTGCTTCGTAATGTAAGCGCACCGCCTTTTTTTCCAATGGACTGTGTTACCTGAGCATATTTGCCGCCTTCTTCTGCTTTCAGTACAACTGCTCCTGCTCCATCCCCAAAAAGGATGCAGGTGCCTCGATCTGTCCAGTCCGTTAAACCGGATAATTTCTCTGCACCGATCACAAGTGCTGTCTGATAAATTCCCTGGGACAGATAAGCCTGTGCTGTGTTTAATGCCAGAAGAGATCCTGTACAAGCTCCGTTCAGATCGAAACAGGTAGCATTTTCTGCGCCAAGTTTTTCCTGCACTCCGCATGCCACACAAGGCATGATCTCAGTTGGTGAGATGGTCGCTACAATAATAAGGTCGATCTCCTCTGCCTTCATATCTGCATCTTCCAGTGCTCTCTGTGCTGCCCTTGATGCCATTGTCACAGTATCTTCATTTTCTTCCGCAATGTGTCTCTGCACCACTCCGGTTCTTTCCCGGATCCATTCATCACTGGTGTCCACCATCCTGGCCAGATCGTTGTTGTCCCATACTTTCGGCGGTGCCCAGGAACCTGTTCCACATATTTTACCTGTCATATTTCTCTCCATAATCTTTGCTGCTGTTCTCTAGATTATATTTTGCTTTAAAATATTTTGATTATCAAATTATATCATCATAAAAGTATTTGTCAAGAAGAAATGTTATAGTAACCTTTGGTATGAGCTGCGTTATCGCATTATTTAACCGGCTTTTCATAAAATAACAGCTGCCGCAGACGTGGAGTATTAAACTCCACTGCCTGACAGGCAGCTGTTATTTACATTGTCTGTATAAACCAAACTACAACAATCTCCACAACCAGTATCACCGGAACACCGACTGCAAATTTAGGTTTTCTCGTTTTATGATGGAAAAACTGCATCCCTAAGATCGCTCCGGCACTGCCGCCGATGAGGGCACTGAGAAGAAGGGTTTTCTCCGGGATCCGCCAGAGATTCCGACGGGCTTTTTGTTTATCGATGCCGAATAATACGAAGGCCAGGATGTTGACGGCCAATAGATAATAATATATGTAATCGTTCATGATTTTCCCCTTCCTCTTATAGTTTAATAATCAGCACCGGTATTGGCGGATCATTGGGACGATTTGCATATTCTGACTGGATAACCAGATATTTATGCGGATCCAGCTGCCGGATAAAATCCAGCATAGCGTCCCGCTCCTGAAATCCGGTGTCCCCGCCGCTGTAGATACACAATGTCATAAGGCCACCCTTTTTCAACAGGCGAAGACCAGCTTCCACAGCTTTTTTGCTGCTGTCAGCCTTAGTTGCAATGGAATGATCCCCACCAGGAAGATAACCCAGATTAAAGGTGATGCAGGATACGGTATCCGGTTTTGCATAGTTCATCATATTTTCGTGTGAATCCAGGAACAGCTGATAATTCTCAGGGCAGCCATCCTTCAAAAGCCGTTCCGCAGTATGCTCCAGTGCCTGCTTCTGAATGTCAAAAGCAATCACATGACCCTTCTCTCCTGCAAGCCTGCTCAGAAGTGCAGTATCATTCCCGTTTCCCATCGTTGCATCAATACAGATATCCCCCGGCATTACCTGCTGCCTGATAAAATGCTGAGTATATGCTGTGATCTGAAGATTTTTCATAATGAATCCTTTCTTTTCCTGCAAAGTCACTACCACCAGCTCTGCTGCGAGTTTGAGATCGTTCCAATCAGGCACATCCATCCCCTGTCGAAAACTTCCATAAATAAAACAGACCTTCAAACGAATAGCTTCTGTCTCTACAGTTCATGATAATACGGGCAGATATCCTCATAATGTCCGTCCTTCATACGGAATCCCTTCGGGATCACGCCAAGCTGCACGAAGCCAAGTCTCTCATAAAGATGTCTTGCATGAACATTACATGCCACGACCGCATTAAACTGCAAAACTCCAAAGCCGTGCTCTTTTCCCTGCACCAGACAGTCTGACACCAGTTTTTCTCCGATATGAAGACCCCTGGAATCTCTGCTTACTGCATAACTGGCGTTGCAGATATGGCCGCATCTTCCTATATTATTGGGATGAAGAATATAAAGGCCATAAACCTTTCCGCTTTCCTTATCTACAGCCGCAGCTGTATATGTCTGCTCCGCAAAAAAATTTCTTCCTGTTTCTTCATTCAGATATTCTTCCTGCGGAAAAGCCACGCCATCTTCTACAACCTCATTCCAGATCCGGATCAGGTCCGAAAGATCTTTTTCCTCGTATTTTCTTACTGTAATATTCACAATAACTTCTCCTCTCGCATTTCTGCAAAGCACACAGCAAAACAGTCATTTGCATTTTATTTCCCCTCTTCTACATTCACATAAGCAGCTCCACATTCCGCCCGTCACGCCACAGTACACCTTCATCAGTCAGATTCCTGATCTCTCGCATCATGGCACTGCGGTCCACACTCAAGTACTGAGCCAGCGCAGTATATGACATCGGCAGTTTAAACTTCCCGGTATTCTTCTCTGCGGCCAGTGAATGAAGATACGCCATCAGTTTTTTTCTGGTGCTGGACCTGGAAAGCATATAGATACGGTCCGTCTGCTGTCTGGAGCGAAGTGCGATCATCTGCAGAAGATTGCTGACCATCTGACTGTGATGATGACAGGCATTTTCACATCGCTTGATCACGTGCTCATAATCAATAAACATCACCTTCGTATCCGTAGTGGCACACACATAATAATGCTGGGAATCTGCCGGAAGCAAAAAAGGCTCTCCAAACACGCTGTCTCTGTTCAGTTCATCGATCACATACTCATTCCCGTCTTCATCACAGCAGTAAAGAACTGCCCGTCCCTCCTGGATCAGACCGATTTTTTTCATGGAGCTGGAATATTCCATGATCGTCTCCCCATTCTGGAAAAAAGCCTCCCGGACTTTGAAACAGACACGCATTCTTTCCTGCTCTTCGGGCAGAATATCCGTAAATAATGTGATATGCTCCATAGCTTCTTTTCCCCATCCTTCCCCATGTTATCTGCTCATGATTTTATACCAGCATATCTGAAATGTAAAGATAAAGCGGTTCATTCCATGAATGACATCACGCTCTGTATTACTGTTCACTCCGTGGCCAGCAGTACACTTCGCAATGCACCGAAATCACAAGCATTTTATAAAACATTATCTGGAAAACACGCTGTAATAATCCCCTGGAAAAATGTTTATTTTAATAATGACATTTATATATTTTTCCATATTTTGTTGTATTTGCAACAGAATTATTATGGTAAATCTGTTATATTTTTATCAAAGTTAAGGACAAACAAAACAGCCACTCACATAAATCCACCATAGAAAGAAAAGAGGTATTGCTCATGAAAATCACAGATACTATCAAATATGTAGGCGTAAACGATCACCAGATTGACCTTTTCGAAGGCCAGTACAAAGTTCCAAACGGTATGTCCTACAACTCCTACGTGATCCTGGACGAAAAAACTGCTGTCATGGATACAGTAGATGCCAATTTTACCCACGAATGGCTTGATAACATCCAGCAGGTTCTGGGTGATCGCAAACCGGATTATCTTATTGTCCAGCACATGGAACCGGACCACGCAGCCAACATCGCAAACTTCATGAAAGCTTATCCGGACACCACAATTGTTTCCAACAAAAAAGCATTCGGCATGATGCAGAACTTCTTTGACCTGGATCTGGAAGGCCAGAAAATTATAGTAGATAACGGTGGAAGCCTTTCCCTTGGCAAGCATAACCTGACCTTCGTGTTTGCACCAATGGTACACTGGCCGGAGGTTATGGTCACATATGACAGCACAGAAAAGGTACTTTTTTCCGCAGACGGATTCGGAAAATTCGGTGCTCTTGACGTTGAGGAGCCATGGGATGATGAGGCAAGAAGATATTACATCGGCATCGTAGGAAAATACGGCGTGCAGGTTCAGAACCTTCTTAAAATAGCTGCAACTCTGGATATCCAGACTATCTGCCCGCTCCACGGCCCGGTACTCAATGAAAACCTTGGCCACTACATCAGTCTCTATGATACCTGGTCTTCCTACACACCGGAGGATGACGGAATCGTGATTGCCTACACTTCCGTATACGGCCACACAAAAACCGCAGTTTTGCAGCTTGCCGACAAATTCCGCAGCAAAGGATGTCCAAATGTCCTTGTCTACGACCTTGCAAGAGATGACATGTCCCAGGCACTAAGTGATGCTTTCCGCTACTCCAAGCTGGTACTGGCAACAACCACTTACAATGCAAGCATTTATCCGTTTATGAATGATTTTATCACCAGACTTGTGGAGCACAATTTCCAGAACCGTACAGTCGGACTTATTGAAAACGGAACCTGGGCACCGCTTGCAGCCAAAGTTATGAAGGAAATGCTTTCCAAATGCAAAAAGATCAACTGGCTGAACACCACCGTCAAGATCATGTCTGCTGTAAACGAGGAGAACCGTAAACAGATAGAAGCAATGGCTGACGAGCTCTGCCAGGAGTACATTGCCAAAAGCGATGATCTTGCAAATAAGAATGATATGACTGCACTGTTCCGCATCGGCTACGGCCTCTATGTGGTGACATCCAATGACGGCAAAAAAGACAACGGTCTCATCGTCAACACGGTTACACAGCTCACAGACAATCCGTACCGCGTTGCTGTCAATATCAACAAAGCCAACTATTCCCATCATGTGATCCAGCAGACTGGTATCATGAATGTAAACTGCCTGTCTGTGGATGCTCCGTTCTCTGTTTTTGAACAGTTCGGATTCCAGTCCGGCAGAAGCGTGGATAAATTTGCTGGCCAGAAAGTGAACCACTCTGACAATGGACTTGTGTTCCTGGATAAATATATCAACGCATTTATGTCCCTGAAGGTAGAGAATTATGTGGATCTTGGCACTCACGGAATGTTCATCTGCAGCGTAACTGAAGCCCGCGTTATGAGCGATCAGGAAACCATGACTTACACCTACTATCAGAAACACGTAAAACCGCAGCCACAGACCGAAGGCAAAAAAGGCTGGGTATGCAAAGTCTGCGGATATATTTACGAAGGCGATGAACTTCCGGAAGATATCATCTGCCCACTGTGTAAGCACGGAGCTGTGGATTTTGAGCCGATCGAAGGATAAAACAAAATCCTTCCAAACTGATTCTATCAGGTTACAACTCCCTTGTTTTTACAAATTATAAACCGCAAAAAGACAGGTTGCACAATGTGATCAATATCACAGCGAACCTGTCTTTTCTGCGTTTCCATATTATTTCATCAATCGGATAACCTGCTCCACAGTATCTGCCATATTCTGCTTTGCATTTTCATTTTTCATGGCTTCTTCCAGTGTTACCACACCGCGGAGGATTGGGAAGAAGGCATCAATTCCCGCATCATTGCATGCTCTTGCATCACGCTGTACTGCACCTGCAAAAGCAATGACCTTTTTGCCATGCTTCTTTGCAAGCTTTGCAACACCTACAGGTGCTTTTCCCATAGCTGTCTGTCCGTCCATTCGCCCTTCACCTGTGATCACAAGATCCGCGTCCTTGATATACTCTTCAAGTTTTGTCTCATCAAGAACAATATTGATTCCTGATTCCAGAACTGCATCTGTAAATGTAAGGAAAGCGAATCCCATTCCACCGGCAGCTCCTGTTCCCGGATATTTGGGATCTGCTTTCGGGAAACGGTCTTTTGCAAGCTCTGCATATGCACCGAGCCACTGGTCCATATCTTTGATCATCTCCGGTGTCGCACCTTTCTGCGGACCGTAAATAGCACTGCAGCCAAGCTCTCCGCAAAGCGGATTTGTTACGTCGCAGGCAACGCGGAATTTACATTCTGCAAGCTCCGGAATCACATAGGCATCTGTGATCTCTGCAATGTCTTTGAGGCCACGGGCTCCTGGAAGAACCTGTTTTCCGTCTTTATCAAGGAATGCATAGCCAAGTGCCTGAAGCATTCCCACACCGCCGTCATTTGTAGCACTTCCGCCGATACCTACAATAAATCTGCGGCAGCCTTTTTCGATAGCATCCTTGATAACCTCACCTACACCGTAAGTTGTGGTGTAAAGAGGGTTTCTCTTCTCATCCGGAACCTGTGTGATTCCTGCGGCTCCTGCCATCTCGATAACTGCTGTTTTTGTGCTCTCGATAATTCCATACTCACAGATCACCGGCTCACCAAGAGGTCCTGTAACTTTAACATGCTCTGTTTTTCCGTTCATTCCTGCAACAAGAGCCTCCACAGTACCCTCACCACCATCTGCCAGCGGTCTTACCTGAACCTCTGCGTTGGCATCCACGCGATGGATTCCCTCTGCTGCTGCAAAACCTGCTTCCATGGATGTCATGCTTCCTTTAAAAGAATCGATTGCTGTAACTACCTTCATTATTTATTCCTCCTGTGAGATTTTTTCCATAAAACAGACTTCTCATTCCCTGCCCGCGCTTCACATCAGCAGTGAGCGAATGTCTATTTGCATTCAACCTTTTTTCTGTTCTTATCATAATAAATTCGGAAATAAATGTATATGTTATATATGCTATATTCTTTATATATTTCTATATTTTATTGTTATATATAACATAACAAAATTGAAGTTTTGAACTCCATATGATATACTTTCCAAAAGAAATCAAGGAGGTTCCCTATGATCACACACATCAGCCATACCCTCGCCCAGCAGATCGTCAACACCATTAAAGACGTCTGCAGCTATGATATCAATTTCATCAATCCCTCCGGCACTATTATCGCCAGTACCAATTCTGCCCGAATCGGAACCTTTCATGAAATCGGACGAAAGGCTGCTGCCACGGGCGTTACAATCGAAGTGGCTGAATCCGAAAATTTTACCGGGACACGGCAGGGAATCAATATGCCCCTTTATCATGAGAACAACCTTCTCGCCGTGATCGGTATCACCGGCTCACCGGAAAAAGTGCGCAAATATGCTTTTCTGGCCCAGCGCATTACCAGCCTTCTGATCCGTGAGCAGGAACTGAACCAGTACAGCCAGCATCAGGCAGATAAGAAGCATTTTGTCATCAGTTCCCTGCTCCATGGCGATTCCCAGAACCCGGAATATCTTCTGAAATGTCTCAGAGAATTTCAGATTGATCCCGACACACCCAAGCGGCTGATCCTGATACGGATATATTCCGATACAGTGCATTCCGCACAGGCCCGCTCTACTGAAAATGCATCTGTTGATGTAAAAACGAATACTGATTTTTCCCTTCCAGAGCATCATATTCGAAATCTTTTCATAGATACAGGAATCACGCTGTACACCTTTCGCTACCCGGGCGATTACCTGGCTGTCGCAGACAGTTCCCGTTTCTCTGAGATCTCCGGGAAGCTGCGCCGTTTTACTGAAAAGCATAGCGATACTCTGTCCATTGCAGTGGGAAAATCTGTGCCTCTGCATCAGCTCAGTATTTCTCTGACAACGGCTGAAACTGCCCTTCGCAGTCTGCAGTTTCCAGCAGCCGGCAATTACACTGACGAAAGCATAATAGAACATTACGTACTGTTTGACAATCTCACTCTGGAAATCATTCTTTCCTCTGTATCACCGGAAGACCGTAAAGAATTTGCCGGAAAAACTATACTCCACCTCTCTGACAACGAAAAAGAACTTCTTCGCACCTATTTTTCCCTGGAAATGTCACTGGCCGACACTGCGGAAAAGCTTTTTCTCCATAAAAATACTCTCCAATATAAATTAAACCACATTTATAAAAAATGTGGTCTTAATCCCCGGAAATTCCGGGACGCTGTTCTGTTGTACCTGGCATTGGAGATGGAGTAAGTCCTCTGATCCTCCAATATCACCTTATCCGGAAACTACTCTCCTTCTCCAGCGGGATTTCCTTAGACTCGATTCCTTCGATCTCCACATAATTCTGCTGGGAAAGCCTCTCAACCATCTCCCGGATCTCCTCTCTGGTTCCCTGAACCTCCATCTCCACGCGATCATCCCAAAGATTCCGCACCCATCCGGTCACTCCCATATCCTGCGCGATATAAAAAGAGCGGTAACGAAATCCAACTCCCTGAACTCTTCCTGAAAAGTAAAAATGTTTTCGAATTTTTTCCATCTGACACCTCATATTCTTCTGTCACGTATATTCCGTCTCAATCTCCACCCAACATATCCCGGCATCACAGCTGTCCACCGGAATACTCTACGTTAATTGAATAAAAGCATTCGCTACGCAACTCTACATCGAATAACCTGCTTTGCAGTTTATTCGATTATATAATACTCTGCCTTAAGTTGTAAAGTTATAACTACTTGGAAATCAGACTTATCTGCGCTATAATAATTCCATCAGATTACTATAGCAATTTCAGAAATTGTAATTATTCAGGAGGTAAATATTATGAACGAAAGCATCAAAAATCTTCTGGAGCGCAGAAGTATCCGCGCTTATAAGAAGGACCTTGTTCCTCAGGAAACTCTGGATCTGATCCTGACAGCCGGTGAATATTCCCCAAGCGGTATGGGACAGCAGAGCACTCTTATGGTCGTAACACAGGACCCTGACCTCGTAGCAAAGCTTTCCAGAATGAACGCTGCTGTCATGGGCAGCAAAGCTGATCCATTCTACGGTGCTCCGACTGTTATCATTGTTTTTTCAGACAGCAAAATGGGTACATGTGTTGAGAATGGCAGCCTTGTAATGGGAAATCTTATGAACGCGGCTCATGCACTTGATGTTGATTCCTGCTGGATCCACCGCGCAAGAGAAGTTTTTGATTCCGAAGAAGGAAAAGAACTTAAGAAACAGTGGGGCGTTCCGGAAGAGTATGTTGGCATCGGCCACTGTGTTCTGGGATACCGTGACTGCGAGTATCCGGATGCAAAGCCTCGTAAAGAGGGATTTGTGATCCGCGTTTAATCCAACCGCTTTCCAAGTCAGGCGGATATTCACTCTTTGTCTGATCCAATCGAACATAACAAAAAAATCTGGCAGAACAGCCCTTATCATACGTGTCATTACGTATCCGGTAACAATTCTGCCAGATTTTTATTTTCACTTATTTCAACGCCTTATCCTTATATTTTGAGATCTCCTCGAGATATTTTTTTCCAAGGGCACTGATATTAACACCTTTTCTTGCGATATAGCCAATAGTCATGATCTCATCAGAATCCAGTTTCACAGCACAGTAATCAGAACCGTTGAGATCCTCGCAGATAATTCCTGAACACAGCGTGTAACCGTTAAGTCCTACCATCAGATTCAGCATAGTCGCTCTGTCATCTGCTTTGATCAGACGTTTATATTCGTAAGTACTTAAAACCTCCTCTGCAAAATAAAAGGAATTATTTCCTCCCTGTTCAAAAGACAGACAAGGATATTCTTTCAGTTCTTCCAGAGTTATCATCTCTCGTTTTGCCAGCGGATGGCCTTTCCACATATAAACATAGATGCTGCAATTCAGAAGCTCGTGAAACTCCAGGCCATATTCATGAAACATCTTCGTCAGAACCTTTCGGTTGAAATCATTGACGTAAAGAATTCCGATCTCACTTTTAAAGTCACGTACATCTTCGATCACCTGATAGGTCTTTGTCTCATGAACTGCGAATTCATATTCATCCATTCCAAACTGCTTCACCAGCTCCACAAAAGCATTCACTGCAAATGTATAGTGCTGCATGGAAACACTGAACTTCTTTCGTGACTGCTCCTTGGAAATATATTTGGCTTCCATCAGTTTATACTGTTCAACCACCTGTCTCGCATATCCCAGAAATTCTTCCCCTGCCGGTGTCACTGCAATTCCTCTGTTTGTTCTCCGGAATATCTCAACCCCAGTCTCTGCTTCCAGTTCCCTGATCGCTGTGGAAAGACTGGGCTGGGAAATATAAAGGCTTTTAGCTGCCTCATTCATAGAGCCTGCTTTTGCGATCTCAATCGTATATCTAAGCTGTGCCAGCGTCATCTGTCAACCTCCCTGCTGCCATGTTTGGTAATTTACGCTTATTATTTAAGGTAATTCTTATCTACATATCCTTCTTTTCCAAGTTTGGGAACGTATACATACCAGTAGGTACTGTCTTTTTTCTCAATGATCTCCACCTGATCGCCTGTATTTAACTGTGCAATCTCATTATTTTTGTCATAAGCTTTCGCATTCCGCAATGCCAGATAGCCTTTTTCCACCTGGACGGTCATTGTCGGATACGTAACTTCTGAACCACCGGTGATATAGTTTTTGTCCACATATCCTGTTTTATCAAGCAGCGGAGAATACACATACCAGTAATTGCTGTCGCTGGTATCCTTCACCTGTACCGTGTCACCTGTATTTAACTGACCGATCTCATTGCTGTCATTATAGGCAGGCTTATTTCGAAGAGCCAGATAACCTTTCTCTACCTTCACTGTCCACAAACCGCTGTTATAAATGTATCGGTTATCCACATATCCGCATTTATCAAGCTTCGGAGAATATACATACCAGTAAGTAGAATCACTGCTATCTTTTACAAGGACAGTATCACCTGTGTTCAGACGGCCGATCTCATTACTGTCATTATAGGCTGCTGTGTTTCTAAGAGCCAGATAACCGCTTTTTACTTTTACAGTCCAGGAATCATTGGATGTGGATTCACTTTCCACCGCTTTGATATAATTCCTGTCCACATATCCGGACTTATCAAGCTTCGGCGAATATGCATACCAGTAAGTAGAATCCTTCCTGTCTGTAACCTCAACCAGATCTCCGGTATTCAGCTGGCCAATCTCATTGCTCTTGTCAAAAGCTTTCTCACTTCGAAGAGCCAGATAACCACTCTTTACATTCACCTGAAAAGTCGTTCCTGCTGCTGCGTGTGTCCTCTGTGTTGTCATCATAAATGCCGTCGCAAAAATAAATACAAAAAGTGCCAGGCATTTCACTGTTTTTATGAATGACAGATAAGTTTTTTTCTCCATAGACATGCCGTTACTGAAAACTTATAAAAAGTTATAAACTTCTATGTTTCATTCCTACTTCA
>OHAC01000295.1_pt1 | contig 53592 bp, 41 predicted proteins | sample 1577051 | NCBI WGS metagenome assembly OHAC01 (sample SAMEA3541499, study PRJEB24748) | human gut metagenome | biome: human gut; feature: human-associated habitat; material: faeces | place: China | collected 2012 | reverse complement strand
GAAAAGTGGCGCGGCGGAAACTGGTTTTGACCACTGGGAATCTGCCTGTACGAATCCTTGCTCCGAGGTGACGCCGGAGGAGATCGCTAACGCTTACGTCCGGGAGCAGGACTGGTACAGCAACGGTATCGCCCATTATATTGAGTGCCGGGAGGGTTACGACCGTCTCCTGGATCTGGAGTCTTTCGGTGGAAAGATCCGCGATACGGAGGGCGAGTTTGAGGGCGCGGAGTTCCGGGATGAGAAGACCGGCCTCATGTTTGCCTATGATTACAAGAATAAATTTACGCTCCGTGTCTGGGGAACCACGTTTAAGCCGGCTCTGGTAAAGGAGATGAAGCGGCTTGGTATCCGTGTCTGTGATCGGACCGAGGCGACGGCCCTGCTTCTTGACAAGACCGGGAAAAAGGGTATCGGAGCTATGGGTATGAATACCCGGACCGGAAAATTTATGATTTGCCAGGCGAAGACTACGGTGCTTGCCATGTCCCGTCCGGCGCGAGTCTGGCTGTTTGACCCGGATCTTACGGGGCTTTGTGAGTTCCGTCCCATGCAAAGCATCGGAAGCGGCCATGCCATGGGCTGGAGAGCCGGCATGGAGTTTACGATGATGGAGAAAACGGTTCGGGCGGAGTTTTCCGCAGCTGGAAGGAGTTTCCCTCCTTACGGAGCCGGAAACAACCACAACACCTGGTATGCGGCCACGATGGTGGACGCGAGAGGCGTGGAGATTCCTTATGTGGACCGCGACGGAAAGGAGCTCAAGACCGTCTCCGAGCGTTATTACCCGGCGGAGGGACAGAAGTTCTTCCTCAAGGGCGGCGTTATCGACAACCCGAAATATGAGTACCGCGGACCGGAAACGCTGGATTTCGGCGAGCTTATGAAGCGGGGCTATGAGCTTCCCTTTTATGCGGACTTAAGCCGGATGCCGGACAATGAGCGCCGGGTAATCTGGGGCATGATGGTGGGCCAGGAGGCCAAGACCAATGTGCCGATTTACAAAAACTACAACGACCGCGGTTTCGACCCGGCCAAACATATGCTCCAGAGCTACGGAACCGGCTGGCAGTCCGCCAACTTCCTGGATCAGGAGCGCCAGTTCTTCGGAGCTCCCGGCGGAATCCTGCACAACTGGGATCTGATGACAAATATTGAGAACGTTTACGCCGCAGGCGATCAGCTTTACGCTTCCGACTGCGCGGGCTTTGCCTGTGCGACCGGCTATTACGCAGGCCGTAAGGCAGCGAAAGCCGCTCTTGCTACTGACTGGACCGCCTACGATCCCGAGGATGTGAAAAAAGAGCAGCAACGTCTCTACGCCCCGCTTTCTGTGGATCCGGACGAGGGTATGACCTGGAAGGAACTGAACATGGCCATCGCCAAAGCCATGCAGAACTACTGCGGAGGCGTGAAATGTGACGCTCTTCTCAGGGAAGGCCTGGATCTTCTTACGACCTTTGAAAAAGAGATGGTACCGAAGCTGTCCTGCCAGAACCCCCACGAGCTTATGCGCGCCCATGAGGTCCTGGATATTCTTACCGTGGCAAAAATGGTGCTTTACGCGAGTCTGGCCCGGAAATCAAGCTCCGTGCCGCTCTGCTTTACCAGAAGCGATTATCCTGAGATGGATCCGGAGAAGGATCGCCACCACATCGCGATCCATCAGGAAAACGGCGAGGTCAAGGTGAGAAATGTGCCGCTGAATTTCTTCGGCGAGCTGAAGACCGAGTATGAGAAACGAAACCAGGATTATATCGAAGAATTGAAGAACCGTAACGAGGTTCTGGAAAAAGACGCGGAAAAAGTGCTGGAGAACGGCCTCAGGAAGTTGAGTGCCAAAGGCTGGGAAGGCGCCGGTTATGAGAAAGCCAAAGCTCTGGCGGAAGACACTACTGCCCCGGCAGAGGGAACCGCTCCCGCAGCCTTCGAGCTGGAGGAGACGCCCTGCAGCGTCCGTCCCATCGTTTACCATCCGGACAAATGCATCGGCTGCAACCGCTGTGCCTCCGTCTGCCAGTGCGACGTCCTCTATCCCTCCCCGGAAAGAGGAAAACATCCGGTAGTCATGTACCCCGGCGAGTGCTATTACTGCGGAGCCTGCGTCATGGTCTGCCCGAAAGACGCCATCGAGCTGGTTCACCCGCTGATGAACCGCGCGAAATTTGTACCGACAAGAAAACCGGAAGAAGCATAAAAAAATACCGGGAAAGTGACATCTCAGATCACTTTCCCGGTATTTTTTTCTTAAAGGAAAATCGCTCGGCACACCAGGCAGAGCAGCAGGGCTCCGTCGATGGAGCAGAGAACTTTTTCACTGCGGACCCCGTTCCAGTAGCCGAAGGAGAAACCACCCACAGCAGCGAGGAAACCTAAGGACACCACCCAGAAGAAAGACAGGATGGAACTGTAGTAATACATGGTCATGCCGAGGAGCAGGGCTTCCGCGCTGGTCCGGAAGGAGAGCGCAGCACACTGCTTCAGACTTAAGGGAGAGGATTTCCGCTCATCCGGAAAGTCTGTTTTCCGCAGCCGTGCGAAAAGCTTGTAACCGATCCAGATCAGGAGAATCACATAAACCGTTTTGTAGATGCGCTCCAGGGCGGCAATGTGAAGATACTGTTTGATCCACCAGGTCAGGAGGATTCCGCAGGTCTGCATACAGATCTGGACACCCAGAAAAATCGCTCCCAGGGCGAAGATTTTTTTCTTTCCGAGATCGCCCTGAGTGGCCCCGGTTTCCATCATGACGACGAAAATATGAAGAGCGATTCCCACACCCACGAGAACGCTCCATATAATAACTGACAAAAACAGCACCTCCTAATGATTTGTGTTATTTTTCTTTATTATGAACGATAAAGAAAAACAGGGACAGCATTAAAACAGGGAAAATGTCGTGAGGCTATGACAAAATGAAGAAAATGTCATAGGGACAGATGACAAAGCCTAAAAAGTGAAACTTTTCTTTTTTTCAATCTTTTGTAAAATAAAACTGCATGAGGAAACAAATGGTTTTTACCTGGAGAGAAGATCGCCCAGAGAATTGGAAACGAGCAGTTCGTAAATTTCCATGATCTGATCCACGGGAATTTCCGGTGATTCGATCAGCCATTTGGTAAGTACAAAAAGAAAAATATTAATATAATATTCGGTGATATTTTCCGCAGTCAGAAACGGATGCTTCGGTTTTGGAACCTTTTCTTCGATAATGGGAAGAAGAAAATCGTGCATGCTTCCTGCCAGGATATCCCGGAAGGAGTTCTGGGAAGAGCGCATGATCTCCCGCCGGTAAAATTCAGAGTCTTTCTGGATGGCGACGATCATAAAATGAAAAGCCTCCTTTACCAGGCCGCTCTGAAGAAACGGCCGCATGGGCTCCAGAACTTCATGAGTAAAAATATATTCGACAACTTCGTACTTATCCTGAAAATAATTATAAAAAGTAGGGCGCATCAGTCCCACTTCGTCGGTGATTTCCTTAATGCGGATCCTGTCTAGGTTCTTCGTCTTCAGGAGATTTTTCAATCCCTCACAGATCAGGCGGGCAGTGGTTTCATTGTTGGATAACATAAGACCTCCCTTACAGAAATAGAGATAACAGAAGTCAGTAGTTACCAGTTTAGCATGTTTTTGTTGAAATGCAAACAGGGAGTTTTAAAGATATATTATGTGTTCCATCAAAAAACGATATTTGACATATGAGAGCTTTTTTATATGATAAAATATATTGAAAAAAAATAATCGCGGAGCTTTTTCCGCAGTTTTCAGGAGGTTGAAAAGAGAATGAAAGTCATTGATGCTGTAAAGAATACTGCTTTTACTGCTGCGATCAATTCAGGGCTGAAGTATCTGGAAAAAGATCCGGAGGTCAATATACCGAAACTGATGAGTCTGGTAGACAAGGCTGCTCCGGAGGGCTGGTACGAAGGTGCCAGAAATATGATCCGTAATGCCATCGAAGAAAAAGGAAACTGGTACGATCTGATCATGAAGATCTATCAGCTGGATCCCGGCGTGAGAAAAAACTTTTTCCAGAACTTTATCGTAAACGCATCCTTAAAGGGTTCCGCCATCCATCAAGATATCATGGCAAAAGAGGACTGCAACGTTCCCTGGGCTATCCTTCTCGACCCGACTTCTGCCTGTAATCTGCACTGTACCGGCTGCTGGGCTGCTGAGTACGGTCACAAACTGAACCTGGATCTGGACACCATCGATAACATAGTAAAACAGGGTAAAGAGCTCGGTATCTACATGTACATCTACACTGGCGGAGAACCCCTGGTTCGCAAAAAAGATTTGATTACTCTCTGTGAGCGTCATCCGGACTGTGAGTTCCTTTCCTTCACCAATGGTACTCTGATCGACGAAGCGTTCTGTGAAGAGCTGCTTCGCGTGAAGAACTTCGTTCCGGCTATCAGCCTGGAAGGCTTTGAGACCGCCAACGACGGCCGCCGCGGTGAGGGTGTATATGACAAAGTAAAACATGCCATGAAGCTTCTGAAAGATCACAAGCTGCCCTTTGGTATTTCCACCTGCTACACCAGTGCAAACTATCAGGATATCACCAGCGAGGAGTTCTTCGATATGATGATCGAGGACGGCGCTCTGTTCGCATGGTTCTTCCACTATATGCCCGTTGGAAACGATGCTGTTCCCGAGCTGATGCCGAACCCGGATCAACGTGAGACCGTTTACCGCCGGATCAGAGAGTATCGTAAGACAAAATCCATCTTCACCATGGATTTCCAGAACGATGCCGAGTTCGTACATGGCTGCGTAGCCGGAGGCCGTTACTACCTGCACATCAATGCAGCCGGTGACGTAGACCCCTGCGTATTCATCCATTACTCCAACTGTAACATCCACGAGCACACCCTGCTGGAAGCTTTAAAGAGCCCGCTCTTCATGGCTTACCACAGAGCACAGCCTTTCAACGACAACATGTTCCAGCCCTGTCCGATGCTTGAGAACTCCGGCCGGATCACCGAGCTTGTCAAAGCTTCCGGTGCAAAATCCACTGATCCTCAGTCTCCGGAGAGCGCAGAGCATCTCTGCGGGAAGACCAAAGCCTATGCGGAAGCCTGGGCTCCCAGAGCCGAGAAACTCTGGAAAGAGCGCCAGGAAGAAATCGCCGAGAAAAAGGCAGCACAGAATAAATAAGCAAAGAAAACCCCCTGCTTCGATTTGCAAGAAGCGGGGGTTTTCTTTGTCAGGAGCGGGCCGCGGAAATCTGTTTTTTCAGAATGTTTGCGATTTTGACATAAATAAAAGCCATCAGAAGGGCCATCAGAAATACGCAGATGGGCTTTGAAATATGGTAAAATGCCATCACAAAAGCTCCGGTTTCCTTATCGAGATGCACGATGGACATGACCAGCCTGGAGCAGAGGGTAACTGCAAGTCCCTGGAAGCCATAAATATACAGAGAATATTTCTTTCCGATGACAGCGAGAAGATTGTCTTTCGGAACCGTAATTTTAGGCTGATGCGTCGCGTAATATACAATAAGGAAAGAAAGCGGCATATTGAAGATAAAATTATTCCGTCCGATCGGCAGGCTGGTATAAAAGGCCATACATTCTGCGAAAAGCAGCAGAACGGAGATAATGGATAAAATCAGGATATTCTGATTTGTCAGCCATTTTATGTTTAACTCAGGCATCACAAAGCCCAGGGTAAACATGGGAATCGCGGTAAACAGGAAATTTCGGCTCCAGTAAAACGGCAGTTCCTCCTGAAAAAAGAGGACGCTGTATCTTCCTAGTATGTAATACAAAAGCAGCAGCAGAGGGGAGACAAGGGCAAGAAGCCGGTAGCCCTTTTTAAAATGAGATGCCGCGGCATAGATCAGCAGGCAGTAGGCGTAAGCAAGCAGATACCACAAAACTCCGCTGAACAAAGGCTCGTTAAGTACAAGCAGCCGAAAAATACGGTCTTTGTTAATCGTAAGAGTCAGGTCATCCGTATGAAACAGAAGATTACCCAACCGATAAAATGCAAAAATAATCACGCTGAAAAGGAGAAATTGCCATATCATTTTCAGGGCGTTTTTCAAAAACCACCGGCCGCTGTTTTCCGGGTCCTTTTTTATGTGTTTTGCGGCAAAATAGCCGGAAATCATAAAGAAGATAGGAACGCCACAGCGCCCCAGGATCGCTTCTATATAATAAAATTCGTCTCCGAGGCTTTTTGTTGCCATATGAGCCATGACAACTCCGAAGCAGGCCAGACACTTGATCGCGTCGATTAAATAGTTTCTTTCTCTTTCCAATACAAACCACCTTTCTGAAGGAAGATTCCCAAAATAATTTTTGTCTTAAAAACTCATTATATACTATACAGATAGTAAATAGAAGAACTTTGTGGATATCAGAGAAAAAAATTATTTCATTTTTTGTGCTTTTCAGGAGGCTCTGCTTTTCCATAAATCTTCATAACAATGGCCTGGGGATAATCTCCGAAACCAGAGCCGAAAAGATTCATGCCACCGCAATACTGGGCGTCTTTTTTTACGCCTATTTTTAAACTGATATAATGGCTGTCTTCAGCAAGAAGTGTATGCAAAGTATGTTCGGTGGTGGTATCGGCATTGACCGTGCAGCCGTTGGGCAGCAAAACGATCTTTGCAAGATCACCAAACTGCGTGTTTGCACTGGACCACCAGTCTGGATTTAACTGGCCGCGGCGGCCGCCGTGATCGCCAGGGCATTTGACACAGCCGATCTCCTGATTATTGATCCAGATACTGATATCGGAAGGCCAGAATTCATTATAACCGTAAGCCTCTGAGCAGATTTCAAAGGAAAATTCAATCCGCTCGATATCTGTACGAAAAGGATAGGAAACATTGATGGGGAAACGATATTCCAGAAAACCGGTAGTCAGCCAGATCAGCTGTGCATCCATTCTGGAGGGACTGGAGAACCCACCTGGATCATCAGCCAGGATCAGGTCCCCTTCTGTGGAGACCATGCCGCAGGGGGCACTGGCTTCATAATCAAAATAGTTTCCAATTGGCATTTCCTCCGAGCGAATCAGCCGGGAAGCTGTGTAATCGGAAGCTTTCGGCTCATTCAGTGTCAGATCAATATGATTGATCGTCAGGGAACATCTTTTCTGGGTGCCGCGGGAACCTGGCAGTACGGTGATGCCGATCAGGTTGGCCTGCTCCAGCAGACGGATATGGGTTGTCATGGTGGACATTGGAATATCCAGTATATCAGCCAGATCAGAAATATTTTTGGGGTAATCTGTCAGAAGATCCAGAATCTTCAGACGCACTTCTGAACTGAGCGCTTTGCAGACAAGGGCCGTAATTTCCGGATTTTTTAAATCCATATGAAGGGAAGGGGTAATCAGGCTCATAGGGAAACCTCACTCTCAATTTTCTTAATCTCATTATAACAGAGGTTATTTCGAAATGGGGAATTATTTTTTAAAACTGAATCATAAAAATAAAAGAAACGAAAAAAACAAACTAAATAGGAATGGGAAAATTGTATATTAGCAACAAAAATAAGAAAATTATAGACATAATATTGACAAATAAATGAATGAAGAATATTATCATACTATAATTACAGATTAAATAAAATATAATTACGAAAAAACAAAAGTATTTAATCCGTAAAAGTTGCGAGAAAAAATTTTTCAAGGAGGAAAGCGTATGAACAAGTGGATGAAAAGCGGACTTGGTGCAGCTCTGGCAGTGGCCATGCTGGCAGGAAGTGGAAATGCAGCTTTTGCTGCGGAGGATTTTGAGAACAAAGAACTGAGCATCGCAGTTTTTGAGGGAGGTTTTGGTTCTGACTACTGGTATTCCGTGGTGGATGCGTTTGAGCAGGCATATCCGGGGGTAAAAGTGGATATGCAGATTTCTCCGACGATTGCAGATACGATCCGTCCGCAGATCGCTGCCGGAAATACTCCGGATTTTCTGGTATTAAATGGTACAAGCTACAGCGTGATCAGCCAGCTGATCACTGAGCATGGCCTGATGGATATTACGGATGTATTTGAGGGAAATGCCATCGGATCAGAGGAAGCGCTGAAAGATCAGATCGTAGGTGGCCTGCTGACATCCGGTACCTGCTCTCCTTATGGTGATGGAAAAATTTACCAGGCTCCCTTAAACGGGGCTCCGACAGGCCTGATCTATGATAAAAACCTGTTTGAAAAGAATGGCTGGGAAGTGCCGGTAACATGGGATCAGTTTTTTGAACTTGGAGATAAAGCGAAAGAACAGGGTATTGCGCTGTTTACTTATCAGGGTATTTACTCCAACTATCTTGCCAATATTCTGCTTCCTTCCATCGAATCCGCAGTGGGAGAGGAAGGCTTTAAAAAGATCACCAGTTACCAGGAAGGATCTGTAAAGGACAGTGCGGCTCTGGATGTTTTAAAAGATTTTGAAAAGATTGCAAAAGACGGTTACATGCTGGATGGTACGGTTGCCCTGAATCATACCCAGGCACAGCAGGAACAGCTGATGGATAAGGCTTTATTTATTCCCTGTGGAACCTGGATCGAATCGGAGATGGCTGATGCTCCCCGGGCCGACGGTTATGAATTTGCCATGGCACCCAGCCTTGTTCAGAAAGAAGGCGATACCAGATATCTGGCGGTTGCCATGGAGACCATGTCGATTCCGCAGGCAGCCAAAAATCCGGAGCTGGCAAAAGAATTTTTACGTTTCCTTTATACCGATGATTCTGTAAAACTTTTCGGCGAAAAGGCAAATGCAGTACTTGCCACAAAAACAGCTACGGAAATGGTAAAAGATTCCATCTCTGAAAGCATGTACAACATGTACCAGGTATTTAATGAAGATGGAGTGGTTGCAGTAGTACCGGCTTTTGACACCCAGGCACAGGGCAGTAAGATAGACCTGACAAGTGAGCTCTGGAATCCGGCAGGAGATGTTGTAAATGGAAATATGACGGCAGAGGATTGGGCAGACAGCATTGAAAATGCATTTGCACAGATCCGTTCAGAGCTGGATGCCGCAAAGTAAATTTCACCAGGGGATTGTATGAGTGCAGTGCACGAAACAATCAAATAGATGCAGCGATTCAGAGTGGTCTGGAAGGAGGGGCTCTGGATCGCTGCCATTTATGACAGGATTGCGAGGAGAAACTTATGAGAAAAATGACTTGTAAAAAAAGAAGCGTAAATCAACCGTCAAGATTGTTTTTATTCCTTTGTACGGCGCCTACACTCATTTTAACGGTGTATTTTATTCTGGTTCCGACGTTAAAAGCTTTTGTATTATCCTTTACAGATTCTACAATGCTTGGAATAAACGTTCATTTTGTCGGGCTGGATAATTACGCCTACATGTTTCATGATAAAAATTTTCTGCAGGCAATGGGAAATACCTTGAAACTGATGTTGATAGTTCCCATATGTACCCTGTTCTGCAGTCTGCTTCTCGCCTTTGCGGTGACACAGTGCAGGCTGAAGGAAAAAAGTATCTACCGGGTTTTGTTCTTTTTCCCGAGTGTGATCTCTCTGACCGTGGACGGTATTATCTGGTCTTTTGTATTTCATCCGACCATGGGAATTTTAAACAGTTTTTTAAACAGCGTGGGTCTTTCCGGACTGACACGTTCCTGGACAGGAGATACAAAGACAGCACTTGCCTGTATTGCAGTAACTCTGATCTGGCAGGCAGCTGGATATTATATGGTCATGTATGTGGCGGCTATGGATGGAATCTCAGCAGAGATCTATGAATCGGCTGTGATAGACGGGGCGAATGCCGCAGATAAACTGTTTCGCATCACCCTGCCTCTGATTAAAAATATCATTGGGATTACCTGGGTTTTGAGCCTTTCGGGCACCCTGGGATTAAGTTATATTCTGGTGAAGATCATGACAGGAGGCGGACCAAACGGGGCGTCCAGTGTTATTTTACAGTATATTTATAAAATTGGCATGGAGCAGGGCTCCTATGGATATGCCATGGCATTGACAGTATTTATTACGGTATTCTCAGCTGTTCTTTCGGTGATATCCCAGTTGCTGATGAACCGGGAAGGAGAGTAACAGAAAATGAAAAAACATACCATTCATTTAAAGAGCTGGCTTGTCCGACTGATTTTGATCCTTGTTACTATTTTTATGCTGTATCCGGTTTTCTGGAGCGTTTACTCTTCCTTTAAAACAAGTACAGAGTTTCTGGGAAATCCTTTTTCTCTTCCCTCATCTCTGGAATGGAACAATTATGTGCGGGCAGTTCAGAAATCAAATTTGTTTTCCAACCTGAAAAACTCTGTTTATGTTGTGGTTGTGGCCCTGATTCTGACAGCTCTTCTGGTGGTGCCCAGTTCTTACTGCATTGCGCGATTCCGCTTTTTCGGTAAGAAGCTGATGAAGACCTTGTATATGTCCATGATATTCATTCAGTTTTCCTGTATTATGATCCCGCTGTTTCTGCAGATGAATTCCCTGCATATGCTGAACAAACTGACGCCGTTGGCACTGCTGTATGCGATCATGCAGGTTCCTTTTTCCGTTTTCCTTCTGGGTGGGTTTATGGAAGGAATTGCGCGGGAGTATGAGGAAGCGGCTATGCTGGATGGCTGTGGATATCTGCGTACACTGGTATCGATCATTGTTCCCCTTGCCAAACCGGGAGTGGTAACTGTCCTGATGCTGTCAGCAATGGGAATCTGGAATGAATATATCGTTGCGCTGGTAATGATATCAGATCCGGCAAAACAGACGGTTCCTGTGGGTGTGGCAGCACTGTTTGAAGTGCAGAGATATTCGACAGACTGGGGGGCCCTGTTTGCTGCGTTGGTGCTGGTTTTGATTCCCACAGTTGTCCTTTATGCGATTGGTCAGCGTTACTTAATAGAAGGAATCAATGTAGGAGGAGTAAAAGGATAAATGATGAAGATACCAAGAAAAGAACATCCCAGACCGCAGATGCAGAGAGATACCTGGGAAACATTAAATGGAAGCTGGGAGTTTGCTTTTGATTTTTCAAAAAGTGGAATTGACAGGGAATTTTGGAAAAACGGAGAATATCCGGAGAAAATCATGGTACCGTTCTGCCCGGAGAGCAGATTGTCAGGAATCGGATTTACAGATTTTATACCGGCTGTCTGGTACAGAAGAACTTTTCAGATAGCGAAAGAAAAAATCCGGGGAAGAGTATTGCTGCATTTTGGAGCAGTAGATCATCTGTGCCGGGTGTGGATCAATGAGAAAGAAGCAGGGATTCATCAGGGTGGCTACAGTTCTTTTTGCATGGATATTACGGAGCTGGTAACAGAAGGGGAGAATGTGCTGGTTGTCTATGCGGAGGATGACAGCCGAAACGGTAACTATGGCCGTGGAAAACAAAGCAGACATTATAAATCGCATGGATGTTTTTATACCAGAACAACGGGAATCTGGCAGAGTGTCTGGCTGGAATTTGTGCCGGAAGCGTATATCAGCGGACTTAAGATAGAGACAGATGCTTTTCAGAAGAGGGTATTTGCCACGCTGGAGCTTATGGATGGAGAGGGCGCAGAACTCCAGTGTCAGATTTTTGATGGAGAAAAGGTAATTCAGGAACAGTCTGTGCGGACGAAAGGAAAAGCCGTTACCCTGGCGTTCTTTCTGCCGGACGCACAGCTTTGGACACCAGAAAATCCGCATCTTTACGATATGAAACTGTTTCTGAAAAAAAACGGTCAGACAGATGAACTGTACAGTTATTTTGGAATCCGGACGGTAGAATGGAAAAATCATGCATTTTACCTGAATGGAAAACCGGTATTCCAGCGCCTGATCCTGGATCAGGGCTTTTATCCGGAAGGAATTTATACAGCTCCGACAGACCAGGATCTGATTCATGACATTGAACTGTCAAAAGAGCTTGGTTTTAACGGGGCAAGACTTCATGAAAAAGTATTTGAAGAACGGTTCCTTTACCATGCAGACCGGCTGGGCTATCTGGTCTGGGGGGAATATGGAAACTGGGGACTGGATGCTTCTCTGCCAGAAAGTCTGGGAATTTTTCTGCCAGAATGGCTGGAAATCCTGAAACGTGACAGAAACCATCCCTCCATTATCGGCTGGTGCCCTTTCAATGAAACTTTTGATGAACCGGTAGAAAACCCACGGCGGGCGCAGGATGATGAAGTGATCCGGAATGTTTATCTGATGACAAAGGCTGTGGATATTACCCGGCCGGTGATTGATGTCAGTGGATTTTATCATGTGGAAACGGATATTTATGATGTTCATGACTATGAGCAATATAAGGATGTTTTCTATGAAAGATATGGAAAAATGAATCCAGGTGATCCATGCTGGGAAGATGAAGAACACGGAAAACGCCAGAAATATGACGGAAAAACGCCGCTCTTTATGAGCGAATTCGGAGGAACCTTCTGGGCAACAGGAACAGAATATCAGCCTCAGCAGGATTCCGGCTGGTCAAAATGGAAGAATCCGGAATCCGAAGATGAGGTATGTGACCGCTGCGTAGGTCTTATGGAAGTACTGCTGAACAGCAAGGCATTCTGTGGTTACTGTTATACCCAGCTGACGGATATCGAACAGGAAATGAACGGACTTTATACTTACCGGAGAGAAAAGAAATTTTCGGATGAAAATTATCAGAGGATCCGGGAAATGAATCTCAGGAAAGCGGCAATAGAGGAAGCATAAGACAAAAGCAGGAAAAACGCTTATAAAAAGGCAGTTTTTCCTGCTTTTTCTATAGCAACAGAAAAACTCATAGCTGCAATCTGAAATTTTATAAAAACAGGATGACAAACTTCTTTTTTTGTGTTATGATAAGCACAAGCATTTATTTCTAATATTCTTTACAGCAAATGCTGTTTCTGTTTCCGCTGCGTTCGCAGCCTTAGAAATTTCCAATGCAACAGACAACTGAAAAGCAGGGAGGCTTCTGGCGGGAAACAGAAGGCTTCCGAACATAAAGGAGGACAAAGAATGGGTGAAATGAAAGTAAACCGTACTTACAAAGACCGCTTATTTCGTATGATTTTTAAAGATCGAGAGAAACTGCTGGAACTTTATAATGCCATGAATGGGACCAGTTATGAAAATCCGGAGGAGCTTCAGATTGTAACTCTGGAAAATGCGGTTTATTTGGCTATGAAAAATGACCTGGCGTTTTTGTTTCATGATGAATTATTTTTATATGAGCAGCAGTCCAGCAAAAATCCCAACATGCCATTGCGCTGTCTGTTTTATGTAAGTGACAGTTATTCTGCGCTGGTACATAAAGAAAATATTTACGGCTCCAAAAAGATTACACTTCCGGCTCCTACGTTTGTGGTTTTTTATAATGGAAAAGAAAAACTGGAGGAGGAAGGGAAACTGCGGTTTTCCGATGCGTTTGAAGAGAAGCTGGAACCGCCAAATCTGGAATTACGGGTGAAAGTAAGAAACATCAACATGGGAAACAGTAAAGATCTGTTTGAAAAATGCCGGGCGATACGAGATTATATGATCTTTGTTGATAAAGTAAGAAAATATTCACAGAAGAAAAAACTGGAGGAAGCAGTAGAGCAGACGATTGAAGAATGTCTGCAGGAGAATGTACTGGCAGATTTTCTCAGGAAAAGTAAAGCGGAGGTGAAAGCAGTGTGTATTTATGAGTATGATGCAGAAAGACAGAGGATTTTTGACCGGGAGGAAGGGTATGAGGATGGCTGTGCAGATGGACAGAAAGCGGAACGAGAGAGATGTATTCATATTTTAATCGGTGCTTACCAGGAATTTGGCCATTCATCCGCGGAATTGCAAAAGATCCTTCGTGAAAAATATCAGCTTACAGAAGAAGAGATGAAAAAATATATGGAAGAGTACAATGGAAAGGACGCAAAATGACATTAAGACATCTGTATATTTTCATAGCAGTATATCAGGAAATGAGTATCACGAAAGCGGCGGAGCGGCTTCATCTGGCACAGCCAAGGGTGAGCCAGGCGGTGAAGGAGCTGGAAGAGGAGTATGGTGTCCGGCTTTTTGAGCGGTTGAACCGGAAGCTGTTTGTCACGGAGAAGGGGGAGCGGTTGTATGATTATGCGGTTCATCTTCTGGAGCTTTCCCAGGAAATGGAGGAAGATCTCCTCTCTTCCGGAAATGGAGGGCGTATCCGGCTGGGATCCAGTATCACGGCAGGAGCCTTTCTGGTGCCGGAAAGAGCTGCCAGGTTTCAGGAGCATTATCCAGAGTGCCGGCTGGAAGTTTCTGTGCAGAATTCCGGCAAAGTCATCCGACAGGTTCTGAAAAATGAGCTGGATCTCGGAGTGATCGAGGACCGTGCAGAAGAGGAAATGCTGGTAAAAATTCCCTTCCGGGAAGACCGCCTCTATTTTCTTTGCGGCGCCAGTCATCCGCTGGCGGAAAAAGAACAGGTATCACTGGAAGAAATCTGCAGTTTTCCCCTGTTTCTCCGGGAAAAAGGAAGCGCAAGCCGGGAGATCACCGAGAATTATCTGAAAAACTGCCAGCTGTCCTGTCAGCCCCTGTGGGAGAGTGTGAGCAATGAGGCTCTGATTCAGGCCATCCAGAAAAATCCCGGAATTACTGTGCTTTCCGGGATGCTGGTAGAAAAAGAAATGGCAGAGGGAAAGATCAAAAACCTTCCCCTCTGCCCGGATGTGTTCTGTCGACAGTTTTCTCTGATCTATCACAGAAAAAAATATCTGACGGAATCCATGAAAAACCTGATTCAGTTGTTTACAGGAAAGAAATGTTTGCCGGAAAACTGACCGCTTCTTTGCATAAAAAGCATTACCGCTGCAGCTGGGCAGCTATCTCTCGGATCGTATCGCCGCAGGCGTCAAAGAACATCCGATAGCCTTCACAGAAGTAGTTGGTGTAAAGCCCGGTTTCCGGATGGAGGTCACGGCTTCTCTGGCAGCCTCCCCGGCAGAGCATATAATGAGGACAGGCGGCACAGCCTTCCGGAATCTTTCTGGAACGGCTGATAAAGCCGATGTCCTCCCGTTTCTTATCGATCACGTCTAAAAGATCCGGATTAAAATTCCCCAGCCGATATTCATCCAGCATATAAAAATCACAGGGATAAACGCTTCCGTCAGCTTCCACCACATACTGGATCCCGCAGATGCCGCGCTGTTCGCAGGCTTCGGCCTGATAGCCGGCAGCCAGGGCTACATAGTTTTCAAAGGTCCGGATAAAGGGCTGCCGGCCTTTCCGGAGGTCCTTATACCAGAGCCGGAAAAGCCGGATCAGAAAAGAGCCGTACTGTTCCGGGTTCAGAGCGTAAGAAGTCTTTCCGTGGCCTTCCTCCATGGGATCCAGACAGGGGATGTATTGCTGGTAATGCCAGCCATTTTTCCGGTATTCTGCGTAGATCTCTTCGATCCGCTCCGCAATATCAGCAGTCACCACGGTCAGAATGTTGTAGTCCACCTGATACTGATCCATGAGATCGGCCGCGTGTTTGATCCGGGCATAAGTGCCGTTTCCAGCCTTGTCATGCCGGTGGGCATTGTGAATCTCCTCCGTTCCGTCCAGGGAGAGTCCCACAAGAAAATGATTTTCCTTTAAAAACTGACACCATTCTTCATTCAGAGCATAGCCGTTGGTCTGGAGAGCGTTGGAGACGGCCACATGATTTTTATTATACTGCTTCTGATATTCCATGGCTTTTCGGAAAAAATCCAGCCCCCGGAGCGTAGGCTCTCCACCCTGGTAAGCATAGGCAGCAGATCCTTCTGCCCGAAGAAGCGTCCGGCGGATGATATTTTTCAGGGTTGTTTCCTCCATAAAACCGTAGGAGGAAACCTCCCTTTTGCTGGCTTCATCACAGTAAAAACAATAATCACAGCTCATGTTGCAGAGACTGGAAGAGGGCTTTAAAAGCACACTGATGGGTGGCATAAAATGAAACTCCTTTCGGGAAATAAGTCTTATTTTCCAGTATAAGACTCTGGGGGGAAAATGGCAAGAAGCTTTGTCTGTTGTTTGACTTTTCAGGGGAAGTCTGGGATAATGTTTGCAGAAAACAGGAGGGAGGACAAAGATATGAAACTTTTGGTAGCAGATGATGAGCGCTGGATCCGCAAAGGGATCATAAAAATGATCGATCTTGAAAGATTCAGTTTTGAAGAAGTTCTGGAAGCAGGAACCCTGAAAGAATATGAAGAAAAATTTCTGGAAGCCAGGCCAGAGATCGTCGTATCCGATGTGCGTTTTCCAAATGGAACCAGCTGCGAGCTTTGCCAGAAACTTCATCAAAAGCTGCCGGAGTCAAAGTTTGTCATGCTTTCCGGATATAATGATTTCCAGTATGTGAAAGCGGCTCTGGGATATAAGGCGGTGGACTATCTTTTAAAACCGGTGGATAAGGACGTTCTCAATGAAACGATCGGCCGGGCCGTACAGGAATGGAACGAAGAACAGCAAAAATCAGAGAAACCAAGAATAGAAGCGGGGCCTGTTTCCCTCAAAAACGGAGAACAGATCATCCGCCGGGTAATGAGTGAGATTCAGAAAGACTGTGCCAGCCGTTTTACCCTGGGGGAACTGGCGGAAAAATATCATATCAGCGAGGCTTATTTTTCCAACCTTTTTACAAAAACTGCCGGGATCGGACTCATGAACTATATCATGATGGTCCGGGTGGAGAAGGCGAAAGCGCTCCTTTTGCAGACGGATTATAAGATTAATGATATCGCTTTGGCTGTCGGCTATGAAGACACCCGCTATTTTGCAAAAGTTTTCCGGAAGATCGCCGGGGAGTCCCCCACGGATTACCGGTTAAGGGAGAGAAAAGAACTGGAAAGAGAAGAGAGAGAATAAACGATGGGAAAACATGAGACCAGTATCTACCGGAAGGTCATCATAACTTTCACCGTGATCCTGCTGGGTGTTCTGATCCTGGTGGGAGCGGTGGTGAACCGGTTCTGTATGTCTTTTATCAAGGAGCAGAGGATCACCTATAATACCCAGGTGCTGGGTGAAGTGGAGTATGAATTCAAGGAACTTTATATGCAGATGAATCAGCTCCTGACCTCTCTTGGAGAGATCAGCTATACGGCGCCGCTGGATGAGTCGACTTTTCAGAAGATCAAAGCGGACGTGGAGTTTGAGGACAGCATCCAGAACATGGTTTATCTGAACGGGTTCAACAATTTCTGTGAGGGAGTCCTTTTTTACGACAGCGAGGAGGAGCTTCATTATGTGGGAACCGGGCCTTTGACAAAGGGTTATTCTTTTTCCGATGATGAATATTTCAGCGGAATTACCACGGAAATGAGTTACTGTGCCGTCATCGGCCCCATGCCGGAGCAGTACAAACCGGAGCATATCCAGAAAAATACGGTGGTAGGTTTTTCCAAGAGGAAAATGGGAAAACAGGTGGAAGGGAGCCTTCCGCCCTTTGTCATGGTGGCGGTGAAATTCAATAAGATCGAAGAGATGCTGGATAAACTTTTATCGACAAATACCGGCTTTTTCCTCATGGATCAGACAGGAGCCCTGCTGGATTCTGCCAGCCTTTCCAGTCTGAACTGGTCCGATGAAACTCTCAATGAGGCGAAAAAGAAGATTCTGAAGAATCAGGAACACACCCAGACCATTTCCAAGGACGGCATTCTCCTGACCAGTATCAGGCTGAACAATTACGGCTGGATCCTTTCTGTGGCGGACTCGGAGGAGGTTCTTTTTAAGGATATCAACCATCTGACCCGGACGGTGGAGCTTCTGATCGGAATTGTGGGAAGTCTGGGCGTGCTTGCGGCGATCTTTTTTTCCAGGAAAATTCTGTTCCCCATTGAGCTTCTGAAAAACATGGTAAATGAGATCGGAAAAGACGATAAAACTTATCTGGAAGAAGCTTCTGGTGATGAAGTGGGAGAGGTCCGTGCCCTCTTGAACAGCATGAAGAAAAAGATCCAGGATCTGAATGCAAAACAGTACATCCTGGAGGTCCGGGAGCGGGAGGCGGAGATACGGATGCTGCAGTCCCAGATCAATCCGCATTTTCTTCACAATACTCTGGACAATATCTACTGTATCGCCCAGATCGAGGATATCGAACCTATCGAGATCCTCACGAAAAGTCTGTCGGAAATGATGCGCTACAGTGTAAATAACAAAAATATGTACGCAACGCTGGCGGAAGAGATGCATCATGTGAAAGCCTATGTGAAGATCATTAACATCCGTTACGAGGACAGTATTCAGCTGGTTTTTGAGATTCCGGAGGAGCTTCAGAAGGCCTGTGTGGTCAAGCTTCTGCTTCAGCCTCTGGTGGAAAATGCCTGCGTGCACGGGATCCTTCCCAAGCCGGAACAGAGAGGAAACATCTGGGTGAAGGCTCTGCGGGAGGAGGATAAGCTGGAGCTTCGGGTGGAGGACGACGGAGTCGGCGTCACGGAAGAACTCTGCGAATCTTTGAATAAAGTGATGCAGGAGAAGGTCCGGAGCATCCGCACGCCGAAAAATAAAGGTTTCGGAATCGCTCTGGTAAATGTGAACGACCGGATACGGCTTTTGGACGGCATGGAATACGGAATCCGGATGGAAAAAAGGCCGGAGGGCGGGACCTGCGTGATCGTGACCCAGAAGTATGGGACAGAAATTCCTGGAGAAAATATCGAAAAATAATACCCAAAAAGCGAAGGAGCAGGGCAAGATTTCTTCGCTTTTTACGCATCTGGATAAAAAGATTGTCAGATATGCACAGAAAATCAAAAAATAATACCCCTAAATGCAAAAAAACGTCTACAGAAAAAGAAAGCCCTTCTCCGATATAATAGAGAAAAAGGAGGAGGGAACATGAAAAAGAAAATAACCCTGAGAACGATAAAGCCATATTTGTTTTTGATCCCGATTTTCAGTCTGCTGATCATCTTCAAATACATCCCGTTTGGAATGGCCATCGAGAAATCATTTTTTAACTGGAACGGGGCCAACATGAATGAATTTATCGGTTTTCAGAATTTTGAGGAGGCTTTTCAGGATAAGATCTTTCTGGAAAGCATAAAGAAAGCCTTTGTGGTCATGGTTGTTCAGGTATTGATCGTTATAACGGTGCCGTTGATCACAGCCGAACTTCTGTATGCGGTGAAGTCAACCCGTGCCCAGTATGTGGTTCGTACGGCCTTTACTTTTCCCATGGTTGTTCCTTCCGTTGTCATTATCCTGTTATGGAAATGGATTTTAAATGGAGATACAGGTGTGCTGAACGCCTTCCTGAAAGGCATCGGACTTTCTTCACTGGCGCAGCCCTGGCTTGGAAGCGCGAAGACAGCACTGGGTTCCATTTTGGCTGTTGGTTTTCCCTGGTTGGGGATGGTTTCCCTGGGCGGAATGCCTTTCCTGCTCTACTTTGGAGCGCTGCAGTCGATTCCGAGAGACCTTTTTGAGGCGGCTGATCTGGACGGCGTAAACCTTTTCCAGAGAATCCGCTGCATCGATCTTCCGATGCTGGCCAGCCAGATCAAGCTGATGGTCACTCTGGCGATCATCAATTCTTTGCAGATTTTTGACGTAGTATTTATCCTGACAAAAGGCGGTCCTGGAACATCCACGATGGTTCCGGCAGTATACATGTATGAGCAGGGCTTTTCCTACCGGAGAATGGGATACTGCTCCGCACTGGGAACGATACTGTTCCTGCTGATCATGCTTCTGACTGTCTTCAACAACAAGTTCTTGAAAAACACGGAAACCATGGATTAAGGAGGAGATCATCATGAAAAAAGCAGCATCTGTTTTAGGCAGAGTTTTTCTGGGATTTATCCTGTTTTTAACCCTGGTACCCTTTTATCTCCTTCTCTCCAACTCATTCAAGTGGAGCGAGGAGATCGTAAAGAAACCCTTTACGCTGCCTGCCGAATGGCATTTTACAAACTATGCGAAATCCGTGGTGCAGGTCATCCATCCCATGGCAAATACGCTGCTGGTAACGATCTGCGTTATTGTTATCGTCCTGATTGTGGGAACGCTGGCAGCCTATACCTTTGTAAGATTTCATTTTAAAGGATCCACGTTTTTGTATCTGGCCATCATGGCGCTTCTGATGATTCCGGGCTTCGTGCTTCTGATCCCGCAGTTCATCCAGATCACAAGACTTCAGATGTACAATACTTTCTGGGGACTGATCTTTCCGCCGGCGGCCGCAAGCTCCGCCACGGCGACGTTCCTTCTTCGGACCTCCATGGAAGGCCTTTCCAAGAGCCTTTTCGAGGCGGCGGATATGGAAGGAGCCGGAGATCTCCAGATTCTGACGAAGATCGTGGTACCCCTTTCCAAACCGACGATCTCCACAGTGACGATCATGACGGGACTGTCTGCCTGGAACAATTATCTCTGGCCGCTGGTTTCCACAACGGGAGAAAATACCCAGCAGATCGCAGTAGCGCTGACCAAACTGGTCCGCTCTTCCGTAGAAGGAAACGGAATCATGTTTGCCGGTTATGTGACGGCATCACTTCCGCTGATCCTGCTGTTCTGTTTCGCAAGTAAATCCTTTGTGTCCGGTCTGACACAGGGGGCCGTAAAAGGCTGAAGCTGTATAGTGTAAAGCACAAAAGTGCGATTACTATAGGAAAACGAGAAAATGTAAGAAAAAGAAGGAGGAAATCAAATGAAAAAGAGAAATGTAGCTGTATTGACAGCAATGCTTTGTGCAGGAATGACTGCCGGACTGTTTACGGGTGTGAATGCAAAAGCAGATGGAGTGAAACTGGTTTTTGCACAGGATCTGGATACCGGAGAGAAAGCCAACAACGTGATGAATGAGATTCTGAGCGAGTACACCGAGAAGACAGGAACAGAGATCCAGTTCGAGTCTCTTCCGTCAGCCGATTACCGTACCTGGCTGATGACCCAGTTCGCAGCAGATCAGGGACCGGATGTCTACACCGGTATCATTTACGACATGTCATCCGATTACCAGAGTGGATATCTGAGCAACTTTAAAGATCTTTATGATCAGGAAAGCGCTTATGATACCGGAAAAGCATGGAAAGATACCCTGCCGGATTACATCCGTGAGAGAATGTATCTCACGGCAGACGATGTTCCCGGTTATCCCACCGCTACCGCTGTTGTTCGTATTTTCTATAATAAGACCATGCTGGATCAGGTAGGAGCAGAGGTTCCGGAGACCTGGGCTGACTTCATGGATGTGTGCCAGAAACTGAAAGATGCAGATATCACTCCCTTTGCTTTCCCGAATGCAACCATCGGCGACCTGTCCTGGCTGTGGTTCAACAACTCCGTATGTAGCCAGATGGACCCGGGAATCGTGGATGAGCTGGATGTATCCGGAAACGATTATGTAGAGCTCGCTGAGATCTGCAAGGGAATGGACGAAGGAAAGATCGACTTTACAGATGAGAACCTGAAAGCAAGCTTTGAGCTGATGAAAGATTTCTCCCAGTACTGGACTTCCGATTACAACGGACTGGATCAGTCTACCGCAGTTGATATGTTCGCAAGAGGCGAGGTTGCCATGGTTCAGGCTATGAGTACCAAGCTGGAATCCGTTGAAGCGGTCGTAGGCGACAGCTTCGAGTACGGCGTAATGCCGGTTCCGGTAATCACCGATGAGACACATGAAGGCGCTCTTGGAAAATCCGTTATCCTGGGTGGTCAGCCGGATATCATCTTCGGTATCAACAAATCCCTGGAAGAGGATGAGGAAAAATACAACGCAGCTCTTGATTTTGTACAGTATATGTCTTCTCCTGAAATCCAGCTTCGTCTGGCAGAGGAGCTCTGCAGAATCCCGCTGGCAAACACCGTAGAGCTTCCGGAAAAACTCGCAGGCTTCAAGATCACCGAGGAACCGCTCCGTATGGCATGGTACACCGGTATCAATGAGAAACTGAGAAACTACTTCCACAGAGCAGGTCAGGAATATCTCTCTGATTCCATCACCGTGGATGAGTTTGCAGAGACCATGAACGATTCTTATAAAGAAGTTCTGGATGAGATCAAGACAGAGAACGGCTGGAGTGCAGATAACAATTACGGAATGTAAAAAGTAAATAAAAACAGGCGCCATTGGTTACAGGCCATGGCGCCTGTTTTAAAAAGTGGAGGAAAGTAAGATGAACAAAAAACCAAACGTGATCTATATTCTGGCGGATGATATGGGATACGGTGATATCAGCGCTTTCAATGAGAACTGCCCGTTCACGACGCCGAATTTTGACGCGATGTGCGAAAACGGCCTGCGGTTTACGGATGCCCATGCGTCCTCCGCTGTGTGTACGCCGTCCAGATACAGCATCCTGACCGGCCGGTATAACTGGCGGTCCAGACTGAAATCCTATGTGGTGGGCGGTTACTCTGAGCCCCTTCTGGAGAAGGGCAGAAAGACGGTGGCCGATCTTTTCCGGGAACAGGGCTACCATACGGCCATGGTTGGGAAATGGCATCTGGGAATGAATTTTACCAAAACGCCGGAGTTTACAGAGCTTCCGGATTTTGATGCCTGCAAGGGTGTGGATTACAGCGCTTCGATCGAGGATTCCCCGGTGACAAACGGCTTCGACTATTTCTTTGGAATCAGCGGCTCTCTGGATATGCCGCCCTATATTTATATCGAAAACGACCGCTTTACGGAGCTTCCGGACCGGGAGACCGTGGGAACCGGCAAGAAATATTGGAGAAAAGGCCCCACCGGAAAAAATTTCCATCATGAAAATGTGCTGGATGAGCTGACAGACAAGGTGCTGGAAAAAATCGAAGAGTACAAAGAGGAGCCGTTTTTCCTCTATTTCCCCATGCCAGCGCCTCATACGCCGATCCTTCCGGCACCGGAATTTCAGGGAAAATCCGGAACCAATGAGTACGGCGATTTTGTCCTCCACTGCGATCATGTAGTGGGAAGAGTTGTGGAAAAACTGAAGGAGACGAGACTTTTTGAAAATACCATCCTGATCTACACCTCAGACAACGGCTGCTCTCCCATGGCAAACTATGAGGAGCTGAAAGCAAAAGGCCACAATCCCAGCTATGTCTTCCGCGGAACGAAAGCGGATATTTACGAGGGCGGCCACCGCATTCCGCTGATCGTACAGTGGCCCGAAGCCATCAAAGCAGGCGGCTGCTGTGACCGGATCGTCTGCCTCTCCGATCTCATGGCTACCATGGCAGATGTGCTGGGCGTAGATCTTCCCGACACCTGCGCCGAGGACAGCGTGAGCAACCTGCCTCTCTGGAAGGATCCAGGGAGTCCGGAAGTGCGGAAGGATATCGTTCATCAGAGCATCGACGGTTCTCTGTCCATCCGTCGCGGACAGTACAAACTGGAGCTCTGCCCGGGTTCCGGCGGCTGGTCCGATCCGATTCCGGGAAAAGAAGACACGACAGCTCCGAGATTCCAGCTCTACGATCTTTCCATGGATATCAGCGAGCGCCGCAACGTCATCGAAGACCATCTGGAGCTGGCCAGCGAGCTCAAGGAAGTTCTGAAAGGTTATATTGAAAACGGCCGCAGCACCCCCGGCGCCCCCCAGTCCAACAACGGACAGCGGATCTGGAATACGATTGGATGGCTGGATGAAGAAGACGGAGGGGAGATTAAGATTTATAAATAAGATTGTGAAAAGTCTTAATCACCCGGAAAACCTGCTCCACAGCAGCTTCCATATTTTCCATGGCCTGCCGGGGCTCCATGGCTTCTTCAAGGCTTGTCACTGTGCGTAGGATCGGGAAAAAGGCGTCGATCCCGGCTTCGTTGCAGGCGGAAGCATCGGGAGTGACGCAGCCGGAAAAAGCGAGAACTGGTTTGCCGTACTGTTTGGCAGTCTTTGCCACGCCGATGGGGGCTTTGCCAAAGACGGTCTGTCCGTCCAGGCGGCCTTCGCCGGTAATGACAAGGTCGGCGTCTTTTACATAGTCAGCGAGGCTGGTTTCCTCCAGGACGATCTGAATGCCGGACTCCAGTTTTCCATGAAGAAAGGTCAGAAAAGCGAAGCCTAAGCCTCCGGCGGCGCCTGCGCCGGGATAAGAAGAATCAGTTTTTGGGTATTTTTCAGCTGCAAGGGCTGCATAGTGGGCGAGCCACTGGTCCATTTCCCGGATCATGGCTTCGTCGGCTCCTTTTTGGGGCCCGAAAACGGCACTGCAGCCCTTTTCTCCGCAGAGAGGATTGGTTACATCACAGGCGATGCGGAAGGTACAGTTCTTAAGCTCCGGGAGGGCATTTTTATCATCAATAAAAGCCAGATCTTTAAGCCCCAGAGCACCGGAGCGGATTGGCGCTCCGTTTCCATCGAAAAGAGAAAAACCGAGGGCCTGGAGCATACCGGTTCCGCCGTCGTTGGTGGCACTTCCGCCGATGCCAATGATGAAATGGCGGCAGCTCTTTTCGATGGCATCCCGGATGACTTCACCCACGCCAAAAGTCGTGGTGAAGAGGGGATTCCGCTCTGAAACTGGTACAAGAGTGATCCCGGCGGCTCCGGACATTTCAATAATGGCGGTCTTTGTTTTTTCTATGATTCCATAGTGGCAGAGCACAGGTGCGCCCAGAGGGCCCGTGACAGAAACTTCCATATTTTTTCCGTCACAGGCAGCAACCAGGGCGTCCACAGTGCCTTCACCGCCGTCTGCTAGCGGGCGGATGATACATTCTGCATCAGGAAAAACTCTCCGGATTCCGGCAGCGACACTGTTTCCGGCCTCCAGGGAAGTCAGACTTCCTTTAAAAGAATCGATGGCGATAACTGCTTTCATAGATTTCACTCCTTTTATACTTATTGTGCAGGCACGAATGATTTTCTGACTGTTTGACTCTGGCATCATTATAGCAAATTTGCTATAATTTTGGGGAACGATTTAAAGCTGTACCGTTCATGAGGGTTTTGAACGCTTATCATTTGCCAGAAAGGAAGACAGAATATGCCGAAAATTATCATAACAGGAAGAAATTTCACTGAGCCCGATGACGGGGCCCTTCAGATGCTGAAAAATGCAGGCTATGAGGTTATCGATTTGGGAAAGCTGGGAATGGCTCACGGAACCCCGGAAAAAGAAGTGGCCGAGGCGGTAAAGGACGCGGATGCTGTGATCGCAGGACTGGAACCCTATACAGAGGGCGTTCTTTCGGTCTGCCCGAAGCTGAAACTGATCTCCAGGCGGGGAATCGGTTATGATTCTGTGGATGTGGAGGCCTGCCATCGTCATGGCGTGACGCTCTGCCGGACGGCAGGAATGGTGGAGGGCTCCGTGGCGGAGCAGGTCATGGCCTACATTCTCTATTTTGCCCGGCGGATCGATCTTCAGAATCAGTATATGCAGGAGGGGCAGTGGAAGCGGCTCATGATGCCGGGGGTCAAGACCCGGACCCTTGGTCTGGTGGGATTCGGAGGTATCGGAAAAGAGATCGCCCGCAGGGCAGCTGCCTTTGATATGAAAGTCCTGTATTACTGCCGTCATCCGAAAAAAGAATGGGAAGAAATCTACCATGCCCGCTATGCGGAGCTTAGTGAGCTTCTGGCGGCCAGCGACTATGTGTCCGTGAACTTGCCTCTGACGGAGAGTACCCGGGGACTCTGTGGAAAAGAATTTTTCGGAAAAATGAAACAGGGCTCTGTCTTTATCAATATCGCGAGAGGAGAGGTGGGAGATCCGGAAGCTTTGAAGGAAGCGCTTGACAGCGGTCATCTTTCCGGGGCTGGCGTGGATGTTTTCGCGACGGAACCCTGTACGGATTCGCCCCTCCGAGGTTGCGAGAATGCGGTTCTGACGCCCCATACAGCGCCCTACACGGTGGAAAATTTTGCCGGAATGAACGAACTGGCGGCCAAAAACGTCATTGATTTCTTCCAGGGCTGTCTGGCAGAAAAGATGATCGTAAAGTGGCAGGCATCAATTAAAAAACGGAAGATATATATGTAGAGAGAAACTTTCCGGAGAAGTGATTTGAACTTTCTGGTATTTCTGTCGACATATATTCTTCCGTTTTTTATTTTTTATGTAGTTGCCTATGGACTCTGGAAAGGCCGGAACGTCTATCAGGCTTTCGTGGAGGGAGCAAAAGGTGGTTTTCACACGGCGCTTGGCATTCTGCCCACACTGGTTGGCCTTCTGGCTGCAGTGGGAGTCCTCCGGGCCTCCGGCTTTCTGGATCTGATCTCAGGTCTTCTGAAAACCCTTTTGAAAGGCACCGGCTTTCCCGCGGAGCTTCTGCCCCTGGTCATCGTCCGTCTTTTCTCCAACAGTGCCGCCACCGGCCTGGCTCTGGACCTTTTCAAAGCTCACGGCCCGGATTCTACTCAAGGCCTTCTGGCGTCCCTTTTCTTAAGCAGCACAGAGACGGTTTTCTACACGATGAGCATCTATTTTATGAGCGTCAAAATAAAAAAGACCCGATACACCCTGCCGGGCGCTCTCTTGGCAACCCTGGCGGGGATTGTGGCGAGTGTGGTGCTGGTATCGTTTATACAGTGACAACCTCGACGTTTTTTCCGCTGAAAGCAACGCCGTATTTGATGATATTTTTTATGCCTGTATCAAGAAGAGGAACATCATAATGCGTCTCTTCAATCTGCAGGATAGCTTCCTTGGCCAGGTTTTTAAGCTCTTCCGGAGAGGCCTTTTTTACTGCTTTTAATTCAATGATAATTCCAGGCAGCTGCATTTCCGGTATAGATGGATTCCTGAACCCCGATGGCAGAAGCTTGCGGAAGAATATTGGAGAGTGTATTCAGGATTTCACTTTGATAAACAAAGCGGATTTCTCTGTTTGGAAGAGCAACCTCGCACATAGTTCCGGCGCCGAAGGGCTGATTGGTACCGGTGGTTTTCAGATATCCCGACACCAGGAGGAAACTGTAGATGGAAGAAGGGTTGCTCCTGATCTGCGGATAGATTACGCTGGTATCGATATAAGTAAGAAGAGTCTCACCCTGGAGGAGTTTTGAGAGCTGCTCATAAGTGGAAGAGTTTGCTTCTGTCAGGATCTCTCCGATAATATCATTGTTGCTGGTAGAAACCCAGTAGGCTCTTGCTTCACAACCATTGTTGAAGTAATTGATAACGGATCAGGGGTTAAAAATTTCCGTATTGCCAAAGCGGTAGCCGTCATACCAGTTGCAAATTTCCCGGATCTTATCAGAGGCATGGTAATAAGCTGCCATTTCTGTGATCTCATCTCTGGTGAAGCCAAAGTATTCACTGTATTTTCGATCAAGAACGGAATTTACGACCAGATTGTTCAGTCCGCTGAAAATACTTTCTTTGGCGACACGGAGAATTCCGGTAAGAAAGCCGTAAGCCAGATGGCGGTTGTCTTTAAGGCCTGCGCTGAAAAAATTTCGCATGAAAGAGACAAGCGGTTCATAAAAACCTTTCATATAGCCCTGCTGAATCGGTGTGTCGTATTCATCAATGATAATAATTGCGGCTTCCTTATAGTGTTTGTGAAGCATTTCAGAAAGCAGTTTCAGGGAAGAAATAACATCCGTTGTGGTGGCTGTTCCGGTGAGCAGTATATAATGAGAAAAAGAAAAATAGAAACTTTCAAAATTTTTTATGAGGCCTGTTTTTGATTGTCTTTTATTAGTGCAATGGATATAATAAACATAGAAATAAAAGTAAGAAAGGTGGAGCAGATCATGGAAAAAATACAGGATATGGATTTAAGAAAAATGTTGCTGGAATTGGAAGAAAAGCTGCAGCGTGTATATGGAAATAAGCTAAAAGCTGTTATTTTATATGGATCTGTTGCACGGGGAACTGCTACGGAAGAATCAGACATTGATATTATGGTTTTGGTAGATGGAACTGCTCAGGAATTACGAACGTTTGAAGATCAGCTGAGTGATGTTTCTACCGATATCTCTATCAAATATTTTAGGGTTTTTTCTATTATAGATATCAGTTATCAGGAATATATGCGATGGGTGAATACATCGCCGTTTTACAGAAATGTTTCAAAGGAAGGAGTGATTTTATATGCAGCTTGATATAAAAACACTTTCTGAATATCGTTTGAATAGAGCAAAAGAAGATTTGGAGGCGGCTCGGGGAAATCACCAGTTGGGATTTTACAAAGTAGCGATCAACAGATCTTATTACGCTATCTTTCATGCAATCAGAGCAGTGAATATCTGGGATGGCTTCGATGCCTCAAAACATAGCTCCGTAATCGCACATTTTAACCAGTTTTATGTGCATGAAGGAAAATTTGATCGTGATACTTACAAGCTGATAGACAGTGCATACCGTATCCGGGAAAAGTGTGATTACTCAGATTTTTTTATAGCCTCAAAAGAAGATGCGGAGAAGCAGATAGCAAACGCAGAAGAGTTTATCAGAAGAGTTGAGAAGTTTTTTGAGGAAAATGAATAAGGAGTAGATTTTTCCGGATTGAAAAATCATTTATGAGAGTGTTTATAAACTTACTAAAATTTCCCACACCGATATGGTGTGTTGCACCTTGAAAATTGAATTTTCAAGGTGCAAATTCCATTTTAGGTATGGGAAGTATTAGTTACACTTAAAATAAAACTTCCAGAAACCTCGCTATTTATAGCATTTCTGGAAGTTTATTTTATTTAAAGTTATAAAACTCAGCCATCACTCCGCGGAATCCGGTTCGTAGTATATTCCGTGGGAGTCATGTGCTTATAGTGCCGGAAAACTTTGATAAAGTAGCTGGAATCATAGAAACCGCAGCTATGGGCGATCTCTGTGATCGTTTTATCTGTGTAGGAAAGCTGCTCGCAGGCTACCTCGATCCGGTAATAATTCAGATAATCCATAGGTGTGCGGTCGGTAAATTCTTTGAAATAACGGCAAAAATAGCTGGGATTCAGGTTCGCACATCTGGCAAGGGTGGTAAGACTCAGATTTTCATTGTAGCGTTCCTCAATCAGGGAAAAGACGGGTTTTAAGCTGGAAAAACGCCTGGATTCCTTAGATACCGTATTTTTCCGATAATAATTCTGAGAAAAAAGCGCTCCAAACAGCAGATAGGTACAGCCATAGAGGGAGAGGGCATAACTTTTTGGTTTGCTCCGCAGAAGATCCAGCATCTGATCGATGAGCTGATTAATGTCCGTAAATGAGGCGGGAAAGAAATTCCGGACAAGAATTTTGGAATTTAAAAGATCTGTCAGGGCCTGCTCATACTGCCTGGTGGAATGGGAAAAGACCGTTTCCAGATCAATAAGGATACATTCATAGATACAGTCCTCATTGGGTGAAGGAGCTCCGCCGTGGGTGAGGCCGCCCTGGATCAGTGCTGTGTCTCCTGCGTTGAGTTCAAGAAGGCAGTTATCCAGCTGTAAATGAAACTGTCCCTGGAAAACGTGTACGATCTCAAACAGAGGGTGCCAGTGATAAGGCATGGTATATCTCGGGTGAATCGGGGTTACACGGTAAAAGTAATAGGGAAAATCCAGGGAGCCATGTTTTTGTTGCTCCGGGTAATCTAAATATTTCATAAATGAGATCCTCCTTCTTTTTAAGAGAGTGACAGCTACACCCATTGACATCCTATTATATCAGAAAAAGTAAATATTTTACTATTTTCTGGCAAAAAAATAAAAGCAGGAACAGAAAAAACAGGGTAGTATAAAAACTGGAAGGGGGAAAAATCATGAAACGTCAAAATCTCTGGAAACGCATGAAAAAATGCTATGTTTTATACCTGTTTCTGCTGCCTGCATTTCTTATGATTGCAGTATTTTGCTATGCACCCATGTATGGTGTGCTGATGGCTTTTCAGAACTATTCTCCAAGTAAAGGGATTACCGGAAGCAGCTGGGTAGGACTGAAATGGTTCCGGACATTTTTTAACATGCCAAGATTCTGGCAGATCGTGAAAAATACTCTGACGATCAGTCTTTATTCCCTGATAGCCGGATTTCCGATTCCGGTAATTCTTGCTTTGATGATCAACAGTGTGAGAAATACCAGATTTCAGAAAGTAACACAGACCATTACTTATATGCCGCATTTTATTTCTGTGGTAATTCTGGTGGGGATGCTGACAACCTTTCTCTCCCCGCGCTCCGGTTTTTTAAGCCATATCCTGACTTTCTTCGGAGCTTCCGAAGAGGCTTTTTATATGGGAGATGCAAAAGCTTTTCCACATCTCTATGTCTGGTCAGGAATCTGGCAGGACATGGGCTGGAGTTCCATTATTTATCTGGCGGCTCTTGCAGGCGTAGATCAGTCTCTGCATGAAGCGGCAAAAGTGGATGGTGCCACGAAGCTTCAGAGAATCTGGCATGTAGATCTTCCTGCGATTGTTCCGACCATGGTGATCCTTCTTATCATGAGTGTGGGAAGTGTCATGAGCGTTGGATATGAAAAAGTATTTCTGATGCAGAATAACCTGAATATTACGGCTTCGGAAGTTATTTCCACCTATGTGTACAAGATCGGCTTACAGCAGCAGCAGTACAGTTATTCTGCAGCCATTGGTCTTTTCAACAACGGAATTAATTTTATTCTTCTTGTAGTAGTTAATCAGGTTTCCAAGAAACTGTCTGGTTCCAGTCTGTGGTAGAAGGGAGGAATACAGGATGAAAAAGCCGGGAAGTGATCAGGTTTTTGATTTTATAAATATTACGATCCTGCTGATCCTGATTGTGATCATGGCGTATCCGATCTATTTTGTTCTGATCGCATCAGTATCGGATCCTACCTATGTAAACAGTGGCCAGTTTCTTCTGTGGCCCAAAGGCTTCAGCCTTCTGGGATACCGGAAAGTATTTGAAGACAACCGTATCTGGATCGGTTATTTCAATACGCTGATCTATGTGATCGGTGGCTGTATCCTGGGAGTCATGATTACCATGATGGCAGGTTTTGCCTTATCCAGAAAGGAACTTCCCTTCCGGGGATTTTTCATGGGGTATTTCGTTTTTACCATGTATTTCGGCGGAGGCCTGATCCCCTTTTATATGGTAATGAAGACGCTTCACCTGACCAATACCAGAACGCTGATGGTTCTGATCAGTGCAGTTTCGGTTTATAACATTATCGTGACCCGTTCCTTTATGGAAAATACCATTCCGGAAGAGCTGCGGGATGCAGCCAAAGTGGATGGCTGCGGAGACGGATATTTCTTTTTTCGCATTGTTATGCCGCTGTCGAAAGCAATTATGGCTGTACTGGTGCTGTTTCTGGCAGTATCTTACTGGAATTCTTATTTTAATCCTATGATCTTTCTGACGGATCGTTCCAAGTATCCGCTGGCATTATACCTTCGGGAAATCCTTCTGACAACTTCTACCAATGCTTCCACCTCCAGGGAACTGGATCCGGCAGCGGCGATGAAGCTTCAGACCATGGCGCAGGTCATCAAATATGGAGTGATCGTAGTTTCTACCCTGCCGATCATCTGCGTCTATCCTTTCCTTCAGAAGTATTTTGTCAAGGGAGTTATGATCGGATCCGTCAAAGGATAAGCAGCTGAAAAAGAGAAAAAACAAGGAGGAACATTATGAAGAGAAAAGGAATTGCGGCATTACTGGCACTGTCTATGGTACTGGCAGCAGGTGGAACCGGAGGAATGAAGGTTTCAGCAGCAGAGGATACGGTAACTTTTAAAATTGCAGTTCTCCTGAATCCTCTGAATAAGGATGAAGATTTTAACAATCAGGAGGCTTATAAAAAAGCAGAAGAGGCAACCGGTGTTCATATTGAGTGGATTCCTCTTTCAGCAGCTGAGGCAGGGGATAAGACAAACATCATGCTGGCTTCTGACCTTCCGGATGCTTTTCTTGGACTGATCGGTGAGGGACAGATCGCCAACAATATGGATTCTTTCCTGGATTTGACCCAGGATGATCTCCTGAAAGCCAACGCTCCCCATGTGGTATCCGATTATGAAAAACTCAGCAACGGTCTGGATATTGTAACCTGGCCGGACGGTTCTATCCGTTCCCTGCTTACCGGAACGCAGACCAGCTTTGAGAATGATGCGGAAGGAATCATGTTCATCAATAAGGAATGGCTGGATAATGTAGATATGGAGGTACCGACAAATATTGATGAATTTTATGAGGTAATGAAAGCTTTCCGCGACCAGGATGCGAATGGCAATGGAGATGCTTCTGATGAGATTCCTTTTGAGCCTTCCCAGAGTGACTGGTGCTCCAAGATCATGAACGTGGCAAATCCCTGGGGAATTGCCGGAACAGACAGCAGTGATGAGAGCGCTTATAAGATGGTAAAAGACGGCAAGGTAGTCGGAACTGTCAACACAGATGAGTTCCGTTCTTTCCTGGAATATGCCCACAAACTGGTAGACGAAGGCCTGATGGACAAAGAAGCATTTTCTCAGACTTCTGAACAGTATCATTCCAAAATCAACGAAGGCGTGGTAGGATGTTATTATACCTGGTCTCCATATGCAGATATGAGTGAAGCTGAGGCTGAAAAATGGGTAGAAGTTCCGCTGTTTGATGATGGGGAAGGCCATTATATGAAGACGGGATCTCAGGATAAATTTGCTGCAAGCCGTACTGGCTTCTGCATTACCAGCCAGTGTGAGGCTCCTGATCGTCTGCTTCAGTGGTGGGATTATCTTTCCAGTTCTACTGAGATGAAATATACCAACCGTTTTGGTAAACAGGGTGAAGCCTGGGATATCAAGGAAGATGGAAGTGTAGTAGAACTGACACCGGATATTCTTTCAGAGGATTTTACGATTGAAAACTATAAATATACCTATGGTATGGTTGGTCTTGGTTCTTATATCACGAAAGAAGAGAACGCAGAGGTTCTCAAAGAGAATTCCTTCACTTCCTGGTATCGTATTGACTGTGTAAAACAGCTCCATGATTACTGCGTACCGGTAGAAAATCAGCTTCCGATCCGTTTCGTAGATCCGGAAAAGACCAGTGAGAGAACCTTTATAGAGACTGAACTTTTCAGCTACATCAGCAACTTTATTGCTACCAGTGTGATGGATGGTATTGATGATGCAGCGTGGGAAGCCCACCTTCAGCAGCTGGATGCTGTGCAGTATAACGAATGGCTGAACTGGTATCAGGGATATCTGGATAAAGAGTTCTAAATATTACAGGTGCTTGTGAATTGCTTCCCTGCAAAGCAGCTCACACAATTCTATAAACATTTGAAATGAGATGAAATGAGTGTCAAAAGATTTTTTGACACTCATTTGATACCCCGGATTGCTTCGCAGCTACGCTACTCCCGCAATCCTTCAAATATTCGAAATCCGCTGATTTACTGCGTAAATCGCTTCTTTCTCATATTTGACGTGTCCCAAGTTCAAAAGCCTTATCGTGCAAGCACGAATGGCTTTTTGACCTTTTGACACTGGTATCATGAAATAATTCCCCGCATTTATAAACTACATCTTGCAGTATAAATGTGGGGGAATTTGTGAGGTAGATATCATGGACATCAAGAAATGCACAGGGCTCGCCGGCGAGCCCAGAGATTATTATCTATATCCCAAGGCAGAACCGCCTTATGAACAGTCGGATTATATAGAGGAGGTCCTGCTGGACCGTTTCCGGTATCACAGTGGGGAAGGAGACATGTGGCCCATGACCTGGGCAAAAGACGGCTGCATGTATTGTGGTGCCGGAGACAACAAGGGCTGTCCGACAAATATCTGGAAACTGACAACAATGCGTTACGCACCGGAAGCTCTGACCAATACAGGAAACTGGAGTATGGATATGATCAACAGTGAACCGGCGGATCTGAAAAAATATATGAAGGATGAACAGATCCAGGGGGTAAAGCCCTCCGGGCTTCTGGATATCGACGGAAAACTGTATCTCAGCATGGAGGCCCAGAATTACGGGGACAATCCCTATTTTGGAAGGCAGCATAACCTCTATGGATGGATATTGATGTCCGATAACGGAGGAAAAACCTTCGACGCAGCGACGGAGACGGAATTTTTCACCGGCAGACTGGCCTCCTGTCATTTTCTTCAGTTTGGCAGAGGATATGAAGGAGCACGGGATGAATATGTGTACGCCTATTTTCCATATGATGAAGAGAACGGACAGAGCTACTGGGAAAACAATGATGCGATCCTCTTAGGACGGGTACCGAAGGAGAAGCTTCTTGACCGGTCTGCCTGGAAATTTTTCTGCTCCGAAGATCCGGAAAAACCGGAATGGGATTCCGATGAACAGAAAGCACAGCCGGTATTCCGCTACCGGAAAATGACCGGTTCCGACCATGTGGCCTACAATGCGGGCCTTGGAAGATATATTCTGGGAAATTACAGTTTTGTGGATGAAGAGCTGCATCCCCGCCCCATCCATCAGATGGGTTATCCCGAGTCCCACCTCAGTCAGCTGACCCTCTACGAAGCGCCGGAACCCTGGGGCCCCTGGAAACTTTTTCACCGGGATGACGACTGGGGAACCTACGGGGATTACCAGCCGAATTTCCCGACCCAGTGGATGACGGAAGACGGCCGGATCATGTATCTGGTTTCCTCGGGTTCCTGGGACGATTACAATTTGACAGTTCAGAAAATGGCGGTTAAAATCAAAGGAGACGAAAATTTTTCCGAGAAAGCGAGATATTTTTCTTATCTAAAAAAATGAGCAGGGGGAAAGAAAAATGAACGTTTTATTTATTGATATTGACACGCTGCGGCCGGATCATATGGGGTGTTACGGCTACGGCAGAAATACAACTCCGAATATCGATGCCATTGCCAGGGAAGGCGTCCGTTTTGACAATTATTACTGCAGTGATGCGCCCTGTCTGCCGTCAAGAGCAGCACTGGTGAGCGGTACCTTTGGAATTAAAAACGGGGTGGTCGGCCATGGAGGAACGGCAGCGGACCGTTTCCGGGAGGGAATTACCAGAGAATTCAGAGACAACCGGGATGACTGGAATTTTCATAATATTTTCCGGAGAGCGGGACTTTATACCGCTTCAGTGAGCACTTTCCCGGAGCGCCATTCTGCCTGGTGGTTCCAGGCCGGTTTTCAGGAAACTTATAACGAAGGGCATACGGGAATGGAATCGGGGGAAAAAGTTCTTCCTTACGCGCTGGACTGGCTGGATCGGAACGGAACCAAAAAAGACTGGTATCTGCATGTGCATTTCTGGGATCCGCATACGCCGTACCGGGCGCCGGAATCTTTCGGAAATCCTTTTGAAAACGAGCCTTTGCCGGATAACTGGATCAATTCTGAGGTGTTTGCCCTGCATAAACAGCATGTGGGGCCGCACTGTGCCAACGAAATGAATATGTTCAACGATGATCCCTGCCCGCAGTGGCCGCGTTTTATGGGAAGGATTGATTCTCTTGAGGATGTGAAAAAGCTCATCGACGGTTATGACTGTGGTGTGGCCTATGCGGATCAGCTGACCGGTCAGATTTTTGACAAGCTGAAGGAACTCGGGATCTATGAGGATACGGCAGTGATCATTACTGCCGATCACGGAGAAAATCTGGGTGAGCTCGGAATCTATTCGGAGCATGCCACAGCCGATCATCCCTGCTGTCATATTCCGCTTGTGCTTAAATGGCCGGGCGGTCAGAAGGGTCATGTGGATCAGGAGCTTCATTATAACCTGGATCTGGTTCCGACCATGGCAGATCTTTTCCATGTGGAAAAATCAGACACCTGGGATGGCGTCAGTATGGCGGAGACGATTTTGGATGGAAAAGACGCAGGCAGGGACAGCCTAGTACTCTCTCAGATGGCCCATGTATGCCAGCGTTCCGCCCGCTTTGGCGACTGGCTTTATGTGAGAAGCTATCATGACGGTTTCCACCTTTTTGACAGGGAGATGCTCTACAACCTGAAAATCGACGTCCATGAGCAGAAAGACGTCAAAGATGAGCATCCGGAAATCTGTGCCCGGGGAGCGAAGATCATTCTGGACTGACAGGACAAGGCCATGACAGAAAGCCCTTACACCCAGGATCCGCTCTGGACCGTCATGAAAGAAAACGGCCCCTATCACACTTGGAACAGCCTGCCCGCTTACCTGAAACGTCTGGAAGAGACCGGCCGAAAAGAAGGCGCGGATAAACTGCGGGAGAGGTATGCGAAACAGTTGAAATAATTGCATGAAATGAATTTTTTACAGGCTATGATTTCCCTGAATGGAAGGTCGTGGCCTGTTTTTTCTTATGGTGATGAGGAAAATGCGCGCACTTGTGCAGGTGTATTTGACGATCATTGCTCAGAGCAAGATTCGCATAGCATATCCCGTTTCTGCCCTCGGATATTTTTGTTTTTTATAAGCCTGAATTGACTGCATATCCCAAAATCTCAAAACAGGTCATGCAAAATGGCCAGAGATGTTGACTGTAAAGTTCAAAAACGCCAAATGCAGTCATGAAAAATCAGAAAATATTTGACTTAAAATCCCCAAAATGCCAAATGCAGTCAATCAAAACATGAAAAATGCATGACCGCAAATCCCAAAACTTCAAAATGAGTCAAACACACCAGCAAAATCCAATGACCGCAAATCAAAAAAATCCCAAAGCAGTCAATTCTACCAACAATAATTACGAAGTGCGCTGCGCCTGTCTCCAAAATCTGCTATACTTATCTCCAAACAAATACAATCATGAGGGAAACGATTATGAAAAGAGGAGACAAGATCGGCATCGTGGCCTGCTCCAACGGCCTTAAGGAGAGCAGCCGCCCGGAGATGGAGCAACTGAAAATTACACTGGAGAGTTTAGGCCTCACGCCGGTTTTTTCAGAATATCTCTATGCCCAAAATGGCGCGGAAAGTGGAACGCGCCAGCAGCGGGCGGAAGCACTGATGAAATTTTACCGGGATGAGGAGATCAAAGGGATCTTTGACGTTTCGGGTGGGAATCTGGCTAACGGGGTGCTGCCCTGGCTGGATTATGAGGTGATTGCAAAGAGCGGTAAAGCTTTCTGGGGCTACAGCGATCTCACCACGGTGGTAAACGCAATTACGGCAAAGACCGGAAAACCTTCGGTGCTCTACCAGATCCGGAACCTTATTTATCAGGACGGAGAGGAGCAGAAGTGCCGGTTTCGGGACTGCCTGCTGGAACAAAATCAGGAAAACGGGAGTTCGCAAATCCAATGCATGCCGGAAAGTATGGAGACAGAGGAAAGAGGTCACATACAGGAAATATCATGGAAAGACAGCCTTTTTGATGTTCCATATAAGTTTTTGCAGGGGAATGAAATGTCAGGAATCCTGGTTGGAGGAAACATCCGTTGCTTCCTTAAGCTGGCCGGAACGGAATACTTCCCGGATCTTCCCGGAAACATCCTTCTTCTTGAGGCTTACGGCGGGGATGAGCCCCAATTTCTGACTTATTTCAGCCAGCTGGAACAGCTCGGTGCCTTCCGGAAAGTCAGCGGCATTCTTCTGGGAACCTTCACAAAACTGGAACGGGAAAAAGGCCCGGAGCGAGTCTGGCAGCTTCTGAAAGATTTTGTGCCGGCGGAGCCTCCCGTGGCAAAGACAGATTTCATCGGCCATGGGACGGATTCCCGGGCGGCGGTGATCGGAAGAAAGTATGGACTTTATCAATAATCTATCACTTTTTTGTGGGAAAAACCGCCTGCTGTTAAGCTTTTACCAGAATTTTACACGGCCAGAACAATAGCATGATAGAAGAAGGGCTTTCCGTTTGTTATAGTTGACAGGAACGACAAAATGGAAGAAGGAGACCTGAAAGAATTGCGATATAAAGAAATAGAAAATAATAAAGAAATCAATGCCTATCTTAAAAAAGGGGATGCCAATCTGGGACAGCTGGGATTTACAGATCATTCGGAGGCCCATTGTGTTCAGGTAGCACATCAGGCCGGAAAAATTCTAAAGAGGTTTGGCTATTCCGAACATGACATTGAGCTTGTAAAAATCGCCGGGTATATGCACGATATCGGAAATGCCATTAACCGGACACATCATGCAGAATATGGCGCACTTCTTGCCAATGACCTGCTGAAAGACACAGATATGTCTCTGGAAGACCGGATAACGGTTATATCTGCGATCGGCAACCATGATGAATCGACAGGAAGCCCGGAAGATGTCATATCAGCAGCTCTTATCATAGCGGACAAGACGGATGTCCGGAGAAGCCGGGTACGACAGAAAGAAAAATCAGCTTTTGACATTCATGACCGTGTGAATTATGCAGTTACGGATTCCAAACTGAAAATTGCGGAAGATAAATCAGCCATCGCCCTGAATCTGCAGATCGATGAGAAGATTTGCTCCATGTATGATTATTTTGAAATTTTTCTTGGCCGTATGATGCTCTGCAGAAAGTCTGCAGAAATTCTGGGAACAACCTTTAAGCTGACTGTAAATGGACGAAAAGTTCTGTAATCAGCAGGGACGGAGTTTCTGGCTTACTTTGAAAAGCCGGATAACTCCGTCCCTGTTGGCTTCTGACAGAAAAGTAATAAAAACAACAGAAGACCACATGTTTGAGGTAGGAATTTCAGGATCATTTTCGATATAATTAGTTTATTCGATGATCGTTTTCAACCATTTGCCACCTGGATCATCTCCAGGTGGTATTTTTTAAGAAAGAAGAGGAAAATTGCCCTATGAAGAAAGAATTATGGAATGACGGATGGAAATTCTGGAAGGACAGAAATGCGTTTGAGCTTCTCACTGTGGTGCCGAAGGAAGCCCTCACGGTGGAGCTTCCCTACGATGCCCTGATCCGGGAGGAGCAGAAGGAAGACAGCGTGAACCAGGGCCGGGTAGGCTTCCTGGATGGCGGCGTTTATAACTATTATAAGGAGCTTGAGCTTCCGGAGGAGAGCGAAGGCCGGATTCTCCTCGAGTTCGGCGGTGTTTTCACGAGGACCGTGGTCTATGTAAATGGCAGCGCGGCGGCGGAAAACAAATACCCCTACCAGCATTTCTATGTAGATCTCACCGACTATCTGATTCCCGGAGAAAAGAATAAGATTCTCGTGGTGGCAAATGCGATGGATCTGACCTCCCGCTATTATACGGGAGCCGGCATTTTCCGCGACGTTTATCTTTGCCAGGAAGGGCTTGTTTCGATTGAGCCGGATTCTGTCCGGGTGACGGTGACGGCTCTCGATGAGGGGGGTGCAGCCGTCCGGATCGATGCCTCTGTGAAAAATGAAAAGGTTCAGGCTGTGGATACCGAGATCCGGGCGGAGATTTCCCAGGACGGCCAGTCCCTCATGGATGTTTCCCTGCCGATTCTGCTTCATGGCGGCAAGACCACTCATGTGACGGCAAAAGGCTACCTCAAAGGCGTGAAAACCTGGAGCGCCGATGCACCGGAGCTTTGCAGTGTGAAGTTCAGCGTCTCCGATCAGAAGGGCGAACTGGACGTGGAAACCTTCGAGACAGGCATCCGCACGATTGTGGTTGACAGCGTTCATGGCCTTCGGATCAACGGCAAAGAAGAGAAACTTCGGGGCGCCTGCATCCATCACGACACCGGCCTTCTCGGCGCGGAGACCTACTATGACTATGAATACCGGAGAGTGCGCCGCTTAAAAGAGGCAGGTTTCAACGCCGTGCGTTCCGCCCACAATCCGGCTTCCCGGGAGCTTCTGACGGCCTGCGACCGGCTGGGCATGTACATCATGGACGAAGGCTTCGATATGTGGAACAAGATGAAAAACTACGCGGATTTCGCGGGAGATTTTGAGACCGGCTGGAAAAAAGTCCTGAAAGCCATGGTGGATCTGGACTACAACCATCCTTCCGTGGTCCTCTATTCCACCGGAAATGAGATCTCCGATATTGGAACGGAAAAAGGCTTTGACACCAGCAGAAAACTCACGGATTTTCTCCATTCCGAGGACAGCACGCGGCCGGTGACAAACGGCATCAACGGTCTTTTTGCCGCAGGCAGTTATCTGCCGGAGATGCTTCAGGACCTTCTGGGAGACCGCTACAAGGCGCTGGAGAGTGGAGACATCAACGAGGGAATGGCCATGGTGGGCGAAAAAATGGGCGAGATCGTCCTTCATAAGCGTGTGAGCGAGGTCATCGATCGCCTGGAATCCACGATGGATATCCTGGGTTACAACTACATGACAGCCTGCTATCTCCCTGATCATGAAAAACACAGCCAGAGAGTCATGGTGGGAAGCGAGACTTTCCCGCCCCAGATCGCGGAAAACTGGGAGATCATCACACACTGCCCCGCCGTCATCGGTGATTTCACCTGGACCGGTTACGGGTATCTGGGCGAGACCGGTGTTTATCCGGCCATCATCAACAATGCGGGAGATCTGACCGTGGCCGGCCGCCGGACCGAGACCTCCTACTACCGGGAGCTGGTTTTCGGAAAGACCACGAAGCCTTACCTTGCCGTGGTGGCTCCGGAGACCTACGAGATCCGGAATCAGAAGAGTCCCTGGGAGTTTACCAAGGCAAAACATTCCTGGACCTATCCCGGAAAAGAGGGAGAAATCACGAGCGTGGAGGTCTATTCCGCCGGAGATGAGGTGGAGCTCTACCTCAATGACAAGCTGATCGGAAAAGAGAAAAATGGCCAGCGCCTCGGTTTCCTGACCGAGTTTACGGTGCCCTACGAGGCTGGAAAATTAAAAGCGGTTTCCTTGAAAAATGGTGAGATTTTAGGCGAATGTGAGCTGGAGACCGTTGGAGAAGCCGTTTCTATGGAGGCGGAGACGGAAAGCTACGAGAACTTACCGGAAAACAGAGGTCTTCGGTTTGTAAACTTACGTCTTCTCGATGAAAAAGGCCGGCTGGTTTACGGTGCAGAAAATGAGGTTCATGTGGAACTCGAGGGCGACGGCCGTCTTCTGGCCTTCGGAAGCGCTCATTCCGAGCACCGGAAAGGTTACGCTTACGGCTCTGCCCGGCCCGAGGGCGGCGAGCTTCTGGCCATCGTGAAGAAGGGAAAAGGAGCCCTGAAGCTTCGTTTCACAGGCGAAGGGTTAAAAGAAACCGAGGTTCAGCTCTAAGCCAAAATCTGTTACTTTTTTGTGAGAAAAACCGACTACCATTTTCCTCAAAAAAAGGTGTATACTGATAAAAAATGGGTCTTTTCAGACTATGGGAGGGTTTCAAAATGAGTAAATTTTCAAGAGACCGCGTGAAGGGCTTCCTTCACACTGACGGCCGAAAAATGGTAAACGAAAACGGCGAAACTGTAGTCCTTCGAGGCTGGGGCGTGGGAAGCTGGATGAATCCGGAAGGCTTTATGATCGGAGGCGTGCCCCTGTTTGCCGAGGTGGGAGGCTTTAACGATTTCGCGCTGCCCAGAAGATTTGAGCGGGGCCGCACGATGGAGACCACGGTCCGGGAGCTGGCCGGAACCGCTTACGCGAAGGAATTTGCGAAAAAATGGTACCGCAGCTATCTCTCTGAGGAGGACATCAGACTCATGGCGGATATGGGTTACAACTCCGTCCGTCTGCCGGTGAGCGCCCGTCTTTTCCTGGCCGAGGAGCCTGAGATCCAGTGGATCGAGGAAGGCTTTGCCGTGCTGGAGCAGGTACTGGACTGGTGTGAAAAATATCATGTTTACGCAATTCTCGACCTTCACGGAGCGCCGGGTGGACAGTCTGCCCTGGCCTGCGACGACGGTATCGACAACCGCCCCCACATGTTTACGGAGCCGGAGAGCCGGGAGCGTGCCCTTCTGATCTGGGAGGAGTTTGCAAAACGATACCACGACCGCTGGATCATCGGCGGATATGATCTTCTGAATGAGCCGCTGTCCGGACCGGACTGCCGGAAACTGCTGCCGGAGCTGGCGAAATTCTACGACGATGTAATTCCCAGAATCCGAAAATACGACAAGAACCATATGCTGACCCTGGAGGGAAGCGTTTTCTCCATGGATATGGATATTTTTGACCACGAGTATGATCCGGAGTGCCATAACTGGTGCATCCACATCCATTATTATGGCTTTTCACCGGAAGTCCGGACCCTGTACCGCTTCCTGGATGCGAGCCTGAAAAACAACGTGCCCATCTGGATCGGCGAGGGCGGCAGCGACCCGGTTTCCAACTCCGTTTTCTATGAGATCGCAGGCGCTTATGACATCGGTTACGCCGTCTGGTCCTGGAAACGGGCCGACGATCCGAAAGGCGACGGAAGCTCCGCTGTGACCTATCCGATCCCGGAAAAATGGGATGTGATGCGCGATTACATCCGAAATGGCGGTCCCAGACCTTCCTATAAAGAATCCCAGGAGATTCTGGACGAGATGCTGGAAAAAATGAAACCGGAATATTACACTATTGACCGGGCCTACAATTATTACAACCTTCGTCAGCCCGGCATCCGCATCCCGGCCGTCGGTTTCAATCAGGGAAGCACGAAGAGCAACGGCTGGATTTATGGAAATGCCTTTGGTTATCGTACAGAGGAGGGTATGAAGATGCCGCTTCGCCCGGACGCTATGCCGCCCCAGCATGTGGTGGTGCCCACCGGCGAACCCCTTCGGGAATCCAGTCCCTTAAAGGATCTTTGTCTGGAGCTTCGGGAGGGTGAGGCCGCAGCTTACACAATCCGCGATGTGAAAGAAACCTGCCCGGTGTCCGCGACAGTCAGAGCCCTGGGCGAAAAGGCTTCTGTTATCGTGACCTGCACAAGCGAGGAGGGTAAAAGAGAGGTTTCCGAGATTACTGTGACCGGAACGGAGACAAAGGAATATGACCTTGCAAGTCTCAGTGAAGGCGCAGAGTGGACCATCTCTCTGGAGACAAAAGAAGGAACGGTTCAGCTGGATGAGGTCATCTTCGCAAGATAGACAAAATCCATACTTAAAAACTGGATAACCTGCCAAAAAGAAATTATTAAGTGATTTTTAATTGATGAAACGAGATTAAAATTTTATAATACCTTTCAGGGAACAAAAGTTTAAAACAGAGACGGCCGTGTGCCGTCTTTGTTTTTAAGAAGGAGAAGTGTTATGAAAGTTTCATTGAATGATAAAAAGCTGAATTATTGCGGCCGGATCGATGACCGGGACCCGGAAAGACCCGTGTGAGTGGAAGCGGATTTTATCTGCTGTCTCTGATCACTGCATGAAAAGGCATCTGCGATAAAATGTTCACTGACATAGTTGACAGAGCAAAAAAGGTATGCTAAAGTCTGACTGTATGCAAATTAGTGTAAACTAACCAATAATATTTACTATGAAAGTCCCGGACGGCAGCCATGAATGAGCCATGCTCGCATGAGCGAATTCATGGATATCGGACGGGCGATAGACCGGATTACGAATGAGGTCGGCAGCTCTTTATTAGGCAAGGAAAACCGCAGGAAGCTTCCAAAGGGGAATACGGGAGAAGGCCTGCGGATTTTCTGAGATGAGGGTTAGTTGATACTAATTATCAACAGGCATAAAGGAACCCGTAGACGTAAGCAGGCAAACAGCACAGGAAAGGACACTATGAAAAAGAGAAGGTACACAGCAAGATTATTGAGTATGGCAGTTGCAGCCAATCTCGTATTTTCTTCACTGGCAATGCCGGTATTTTCCGCAGATCTGAGCAGTCTGGAAACGGAATTATCGACAGAAATGCAGGGGGAAACCGAAACAACAGTCTCGGTTAAAGAGACTGAGACAGAAACCCGGGAAGAAACAGAGTCTCAGGCTGAGACAGTGAATGAAATGGAAACTGAGACACAGGCTATGACAGAGACAGATTCTGAGACCGTGACAGAGACGGAAGTTCAGACTGAGACTGCTTCACAGGAAATTGAGAAAGAGACAGAGTCCACTCAGGAAATTGAAGCCCAGGCGGATGTATTTTCTGCCCGGGAAAATGCTTCTGCTGTTCAGGCAGGCGATCCCGTGGAGATCACCGTTCAGAACGGCGAGGTGACTTCCAAGACTACCTCTCTTACGGTAAATCTTTCCGGAGTACCGTCCTCCGGAATTCTTCGTGTCGTTCAGCTGGATGCGGGAGATACTTATGATGCAGGCAAACTCAACGACTATACAAGCCTGCATTTTTCCGTTCTTAGCCGGCTTCATACGGGAGAAAATGTGCTCTCTCTTACTGGAGCTCCCACGCCGGGAAAACAGCTGCTGGTGGTTGTGAGAGATGCAGGAGGCAGTATTGTGGATTATGTATCATCCCCCATCCTTGTTGCAGAAGAGCAGACAGAGCCCGATCCCGGTCAGGAGAAAACGCCGGAGGAGATTCTGAAAAATACCAGCGTAACCCTGATGAAAAACGGAGAAACGCGTACAGAGAAGTTCACACAGCAGGAAACTTCTGTGGACGTCCGCGTAAAACTGGACGATTCCGTGGATAAATGCTGGCTGAAAATCTGCGGCTATGCAGGAAATACAGGCTTTGATCCGGACTCCAATTTTAATAAAGTTCTCTGGTCCGGCTGGGTAACAAATGGCTTTGAAGGAACCCTTTCCTTTGCGGAATCCCAGCTGCCCCTTCCGGTAGGCTACGATATCATCGCCTGCCTGAATGTGCCTGTGGGCGAGGATTACTACCGTTCTTCCCTTTCCCAGTTTCTGGAGGTTGTGGATGAAAACGGTGAGGGTTTCAAGGATTACGTTTATCCGGATGCTTCCATCGATGAAGAAGAGCTGGAGGAGGGCGCGACCTCTCTTCACATTTCTCTGACTGGCGACGAGCGCCTTTTCCAGGCGGCCAGAGAGGGAAAGACAGAGATCAATGTCAGTGTAGCCCAGTACCCCGAGGGCGATACCTTTGATTTCGAGAGCAGCAGCCAGATTTCTCTTCTTCGGATCCAGTCCTTTACGGAGGCTGTTTCCGGTCTGGAGGTTTCTTTCCCGGATACACCGCTGAAGGCAGGCTATCGCGTGCGCGCCGTGGCTTACTGGGACCAGAATCCGGATATTTATCTTCCAAAAGGAAATGATTACGAGGCCAGCTTCAACAAGCCGGATGATTCCGTGCCGGTTATCGGAGCGCCGAAGGTTTCCTTTGACGGAGAGATCCGTGATACAGACTCCAGTGTGGCACTGACGATAAGCGGAAAAATTCCCGAAAACGGCGTGCTTCTGGTTAAGAAGTATGACGCAGCTGCGACTTCCCTGATCACTCAGGAAGGTGTTCTGGTAAACTCCAGCTTTGGTGTTTCTAAGGGAAATATGGTTCTTGACTCTAAGGTTTCGTTTGCGGGAGGAGAAAAAGTTGTTGCTTTCCTTCTTCACAACGGAACGGTGATCGCGCAGACGGAGCCTGCCGTTGTCAAAGCGATTCCCGATTTTACGGTTACTCTGGACGATGGACCGGTGACGGAGGAGACGACGGAGCTTACCTTCACAGTAAAAGCGAAGGACGATTCCATCAAAAACATCAATATCGCGGCGTTTTGCCGGGTAGATGAAAACGGCAATGTGAATGCCAATTCTTATGTTGGAAATAAGCTTTTCGGACAGAAAACGGGAACTCTTCATTTTACTGGGATCAGTGATCTGAAAGCAGGAGAGAAACTGCGTCTGATGCTTGTATACAACAACGGTGATTCCAGTTTTTACGGCGAGGATATCACAGTTCTGGCTCCGCTGGCAGCAGAGAGCGTGACGATCCTGAATACCGAAATCAACACAGAGACCAAAGAAGTCTCCGTAGTTGTGACCGGCTGCGAAACGTATAATGGCGGCCTTCTGATCCTGTCCACAGGAAATGCGGCTACGGATGGAGACGGAGACAGCCGTACCAGACTGGGAAGTAAGACTTTTACCGGGGCAGGAACCTATACGTTTGCAGTAAACACCGGTTTGAAAGCAGGAAATACCGTTCAGGCTTATCTTTACAAATATGATGTAGATAATGACCGCGTCTTTTATAAATACAGCGATTCCGTTTCCATCACGGAAAATAACCCTGTTCTAAAAGAAGCAAAAGTGGAGATCGTTACGGACACGATCCGTGCAGACCGGACCGACCTCTGGGCAGCCGTTGATTTTGACGAAAGCTTTACCGGAATCCTGAAGCTTTATACTTACGAGGGCGAAACCTTCGACCGTACGCAGGCGGAGGAGATCTATTCCGGAGCTGTTTCTCCGGCAGAAAACAGCCAGAGAGTCACTTTCGGAAAAGGAAAACTGACTGCAGGCAAAAAGATCATTGCAGAGCTGATTCTTTCCGATGAGACCAGCGTACTTTCCAACTACAAAGAGATCCAGCCGGAACCGGAAAAGGTAAAACCCACGGTTTCCATCACTTCATCAAAAGTGACGGCAGGAATGACTCGTATCAAAGCGGCATCAAACTTCGATTCCTCTTTTTCACAGGCATCCTTTAAACTGTATCAGTTCACCGGAGAGACCCTGGACACGGAAAATGATAAGGTGATTTCTTCCGGAAATGTTTACTATTCAAACAGAGGAAATGTAAGTTTTTACTGCGGCGGAAAACTGATAGCCGGTGCGAAGCTTCAGCTGGTTATGACCGTCGGAGATGAGGAAGTCCGCTCCAATGTGGTGGAGGTTCAGCCATCTCCCGACTGGGGAACTCCCTATGCGGCCTTTGAGGTTTCCGCGCTGAAGAGCAATGCCGAGAGCGTGGAAGTGGCCATTGATTATTCCGATGAGTATCTTACTCTGGGGGATGATTTCTACTGTGATGTAACCGTTTATGAATTTTCCGGTGCTTACAGTGACCAGGAATTTGAAAAAAATGAAATGTGGGAAAATGTTTCTAAAGTTCAGAGAGTTGCCCAGGTCAATTCCAGAACCGGTGATGTAACCAGAGGAAAACTGACCATTCCGATTAAAGCAGGTGTGACCCTGAATCCGGGCGACCGTCTGATCATCAAGCTTCGTCTTCCCCATACTGAATGGGAGGATGAAGAGGTGGATTATCTTTCCACTTCCATTCCCATTGTGGATGAAAATGAGACCATCACTGCTCCGAGAGTTCTTCTCTATAACCTGAGCGCAGATACTTCCATGGGACTGCGCCTGAGAAAGATTCTGGAAGAGCAGGGAATCGAGGCCGTGGATGTGGCAGACAGCCAGCTCAACGAGAGCCTGGGTTATCTGGCTGGTATGGAGGGTTACGAGGCAAATTCCGAACCTTACAGCGGAAATGGTTCCAACACCGAATTTATGGTAATGGCAAACTTTTCCGAGGCCCAGTTGGATCGTTTCCTGGATGCCATGACAGCAAACGGAATCCGCATTGACCACAAAGCAGTTACGACCGCTTACAACGTAGATTATGAATTTCATCGTCTCATCGACGATATCAAGGAAGAACATGAGACCTTCCAGGCGCTGATCACCCTGAACCAGCTGGTGAAGGATGCAGAGAAGCTGACAGAAGAGCAGTACGGAAACGCTGAAGGCTGGGCAGAATTTAAGGCAGCTCTGAAAGCGGCAAATGACATTCTGACCTCTGAGGAGCCGTCTCTTGAAGACCTTCAGAAAGCGGATGCCGCTTTACGGGCACCCTATCTTACCCTGACCGGAATGACCGAGCTTGCCGGAGAGGCAGTGATTACCCTGATTCCTCAGGAGGATGGAACCTACAATATGGAAGCTTCCTTAAAAGGAGCAGCAGAAGGTTCTGTGCTGAACTATCAGTGGAGCAGCGGTGAGACCGGCTCTGTTTTGGAGCATGTAAAGGCAGAGGCTCTTATCACAAAGACCGTTACCATCACCGGCGAGAACCAGTACGGTTCCAAGAAAGCCCAGCTTCAGGTAGCAGAAAAACCGGAAGTGAAAGTAACGGCCGGAAAAGATCAGATTGAGATCAGCATTACCCAGCAGGAGGGTAAGGACAATTGCCCGGCTCCTGCTTCCTACACGGTAGTCCTTTATAAGGATGGAAAACAGCTGGCGTCTAAGACACTTGACAACACCGAGTTACAGACCGTTTTTGACGGACTGGACAGCGAAACCGACTATACCGTAAAAGTATACGCAGAAAGCCTGGTGGGGCGGAGCGATACGGCTGTCACGGCAGCGAAGACAACGGCGGCAGAGAGCGAGAAACCTGCAGAGAGGGAGAAGCCTGGCGAGAGCGAGAAACCTGGCGAGAGTGAGGCACCTGCGGAGAGCGAGAAGCCTGCGGAGAGTGAAGCACCTGCGGAGAGCGAGAAGCCTGCAGAGAGTGAAGTACCGGCGGAAAGCGAGAAGCCTGCGGAGAGTGAAGCACCTGCAGAGAGCGAGAAGCCCGCAGAGAGTGAAGTACCCGCGGAGACGGAAGTTCCTGCAGAAACTGAGGCTCCCACAGAGACCGAAACCGAAACTTCTTCCGAGACCGAGACAACAAAGGAGACGGAGTCTGAGACGACAAAGACTACCGAAGCTTCAAAGACCACCAATGGAAATGACAGCAACTCCGGAAACAATACACAGGCCAACGCACCGAAGACCGGCGATACCACAGATACAGCAATTCTGCTGTTCCTGCTGGCCCTTTCCGGCATGGCAGCTCTGGGCACAGCACTCTGGAGAAAAAGCGAAGAAAAATAAAACCTGAAAAAAGAAAGCGCAGGACTGCAAAAAGCCCTGCGTTTTTTTTAATGCATTCCCCCATCATTCATGCTATAATCATTCCATCAATTTCAACAGAAAAGGAAACTTTTACATGAATTATAAAATAGCAGTCTGTGACGATTCTGCGGCGGACAGGCAGTATTTGTCTGCACTGACAGCGCAGTGGGCGGATAGGGCAGGGGCGGTGGCCGAGGTGACGGTGTTTCCCTCAGCGGAAAATTTCCTGTTTTGTTATGCGGAGAAGAAAGACTATGACATCCTGCTTCTGGATATCGAAATGGGGAAAATGGACGGTGTGACCATGGCGAAGAAGCTGCGCCAGGATAACGATACGATTCAGATTATTTTTATCACAGGATATTCGGATTATATTTCCGAGGGTTACGAAGTGGCGGCCCTTCATTATCTCATGAAGCCGGTAAAAGAAGAAAAATTGTTTTCTGTTCTTGACCGGGCGGCAGAAAAGCTGAAGAAAAACGAGAAAGTTTTAAATTTTGAGACCGGCGGAGAGATGCGGCGGATTCCGGTACATCAGATCCGGTACGCGGAGGGCCTGGGCAATTATGTGACGATTCACGGGGCGGAAGAATTGACGGTAAAAATGACGCTGGGGGAACTGGAAAAAGAACTGGACGAGCGCTTTTTCCGGGTGAGCCGGTCTGCCCTCGTCAATCTGACCCAGATCACTCGGGTGACGAAAAAGGACATTTATCTGATTACCGGAGAGACCATTCCGTTGCCCAGGGGTGCTTATGACAGCGTCAACCGGGCAATTATCGATCTGAGGTGAAAATTATGAGGATTTTTTCAAAAAGACTGGACAAAAAGCTGGCCGCTTATCAACAGGAGCTCATCGAGACGCACTACCGGGAGGTAGACAATATGTACCGACAGATCCGGGGCTGGCGTCATGATTACCGCAATCACATCCAGACCATGAAAGCCTATGCAACGGCGGAAGACTGGGAGGCCATCCGGCGGTATCTGGATCTTCTGGACGAGGATCTGACCACAGTAGACACGGTGATCAAAACCGGAAATCCCATGACGGACGCCATCTTAAATTCCAAAATTTCCCTGGCAAAGGCAAAACATATTCAGGTCATTGCCGACGCCCATATTCCGCTGAAACTGAAATCCTCGGAGATCGATCTCTGCTGTATCCTGGGAAATCTTTTTGACAATGCCATCGAGGCCAGCGAGCAGCTTCCGGAGGAGCAGCGGCTGATCCGTGTCTATATGGATATGAAAAATACGCAGCTCTATATCTCTTTTACGAATTTTACTGCGGGTAAAAAGCTGAAAAAAGAGGGAAAACTTTTTCACAGCACAAAAGGAGAAGGCCATGGCTTTGGCCTGGTCCGCATGGATGCCATCGTGGAGCGGCTGGATGGGTATATCAGCCGAAACAGTGAGGATGGAGCTTTTACCACGGAGATTCTGCTTCCCCAAATCTGAACAGCTCGTCACCTCGAGAGAACGGTTCGTCCCCGGAATGATCCGGGGGCATTTTTTTGTGGTAAATTCCCATGAGAAAGGCTGGTGATTTTTAAAATGAAAGAAAAAACATACCGGGTGCCGCAGAATGTGTGGTTCATGATAAAACTTGCCTGGACTTCCGGGGAAAAGAAAGTGCTGGTTCTAGGCCTGCTTTCCGCCCTTCTGGCGGTGGCATTAAATCTTGCGAGGCTGTATATTTCTCCGGCGGTTTTGGCAGTTCTGGAAAAACAGGCTTCCCTAACGGAGCTTCTCAAAACCATCGGCGGCTTCGTCCTGGTAACTCTGCTTCTTTCCGCGGCGGCAGCCTATGTAGATGTAAATACGCTGCATGGCCGTGTCACTGTCCGCCAGGAGATCATGAACCTTCTGAACCGGAAAGCAGCGACGACTTCCTATCCCAATGTGGATAACGAAAAATTCCGGAAACTGCTCACAAAGGCCAGCGAGTGCGTCAGTTCGAATAATCAGGCCACAGAGGCGGTCTGGGGAACACTGGTGACACTTTTGACGGATGGAATCGGTTTTCTGATTTATCTTCGTCTTCTGACGGCTGTTCCGCCCATCCTGATTGTTGTGATTCTTGCGACAGCGGCGGTGGGCTATCTGAGCCGCAGGCGGGTAAATGGCTATAGGTATCTTCATCGGGAGGAAGAGGCGGAATACGAAAGACAGATGGATTATCTTTTTGATCAGGCAAAAGATCTGGGAGCAGCCAAGGATATCCGGATCTTTGGGATGAAATCCTGGCTTGAGGAGCTGTACGCGAAAGTCATGGCCGCCTATATGGCTTTTCAGGGAAAAGCTCAGAACGCCTCCCTGAGAGCGGAATTTGCAGATCTGGTTCTCATATTTCTAAGAAATGGAGTGGTGTATGCTTACCTCATCTATATGGTCCTTCAGCAAAATCTCGGGGTAGCGGAGTTTCTTCTCCTTTTTTCGGCGGCAGGCGGTTTTTCCGAATGGGTTTCCGGCCTTCTTGAGGGCTTGGGCACCCTTTATAAACAGTCGCTGGATCTTTCCACAGTCCGGGAGTGCCTGGAATATCCGGAACCTTTCCGCTTTGAAGGCGGCGTTCCGATTCCGGCAGGAGCCGCCGAGATCCGACTGGAAAATGTTTCCTTCCGTTATCCGGGAGCATCAGAAAACATCCTGAAAAATCTCAATCTCACGTTGCATCCGGGGGAAAAGCTGGCGGTGGTGGGCTTAAACGGCGCGGGAAAAACAACACTGGTGAAGCTGATTTCTGGCCTTTTAGATCCCACGGAGGGGAGGGTTCTTCTGGATGGAAAGGACATCCGGGAGTTTAACCGGTCGGAGTATTACACCTTATTTTCAGCAGTATTTCAAGATTTTTCTCTTCTGGCAGGGACTGTGGCGGCTAATGTGGCTCAGAATGAGGAGAAAATAAATCTTCCTCTGGTAAAAGATTGTCTGGAAAAAGCCGGCCTTCGAGAAAAAATCGAAGCTCTGCCGAATACTTACGAAACCTGCCTGAACCGGCAGGTGTATGAGGATGCGCTGCTTCTTTCCGGCGGGGAAACCCAGCGGTTAATGCTGGCCCGGGCACTTTATAAGGATGCGCCTTTTATCATCCTCGACGAGCCCACGGCGGCTCTGGACCCGATCGCGGAATCGGAGCTGTATCAGAAATATCATGAGCTGACGAAAAATAAGTCTTCTATTTATATTTCTCACCGGCTGGCCTCCACCCGTTTCTGTGACCGGATCGTTATGATCGGGGACGGCGGAATCTGCGAGGAAGGAACCCATGAGGAACTTATCAGGCGGGGCGGCAAATATGCAAAGCTTTATGAAGTTCAGAGCAAATATTATAAGGAAGGGGACGAAGAGAATGGATAAAAAACGGAAATCCTGGGGAGAAACGATGAAAATGACTGGCCGGGCGCTTGGGATTTTTTACAGACGCTATCCTCAGATGGTAATTTCGCGCCTTATCTGTGTTGCCTGGGCGGCCCTCATGCCTTATGTGGGAATTTATCTTTCTGCCTGCCTTATTGATGAGCTGGCAGGCCGGAGAGATGCAGATCACCTTCGTTTTCTTGTGGTGCTTTTGCTGTTTTCGCAGGCCGGCATCGCGCTGGTTGCTGCCCTGCTGAAAAAATGGAAGGAAACGCAGAATGCCGGAATGGTGTTTAAGGTTCAGTCCGTTTTTGCAGAAAAATTTCTGGATCTGGATTATGGCAAAATGGACGAGACAAGAACTTCAGAATTGTTTTCAACTATCCGCCAGAATGAAAATGGCGGAGGCTGGGGACTCTATCCGGTGCTGGGCTATTGTGAGGATCTGTGCTCCTCTGTACTGACGCTTCTGGGAGGAATTTCCTTGAGTGCTTCTCTTTTTTTAAGTCGTGTTCCGGAGAGCGCAGGCGTTTATGCGATACTGAATCGGCCGCTTTTTCTGCTTCTGATTATTTTTGTCATGCTCTTTTTCACCTGGGCGGCACCGGCACTTTACAACAAAGCGGGAAGCTATATGGCGCGTCATGCGGATGAGCACAATCTTGGAAACCGGCAGTTTTCCTTTTTCGGTTTCCTGGGGTACCGGAGGGAGCTGGCGGCGGATGTGAGGATTTACCGTCAGGATAAAATCTGTGAGAAATATAATCGGAATAAAGAAAGCGCCTTTGGCTCGAAAGGGCCTTTCGCCGGATACTGCCGGGGAATTGTGGGTTTTTACTGCGCGGCTTCTTCTGCGATGACGGAGATTTTTACCGGCGTGGTTTATGTTTTTGTCTGCCTGAAAGCCTGGGCGGGAGCTTTTGGCTTGGGAGCGGTCACGCAGTATATCGCTTCCGTCACAAAGGTGTCCGGCGGCCTTTCAAAACTCATCGAAACGCTGGGAACCATGCGGAACAATGCATCTTTTCTGGCTGTGGTTTTTGAATTTCTGGATCTTCCCAACGAGATGTATCAGGGAAGTCTTACAGTGGAAAAACGCCGGGACCGTAACTATGAGGTGGAGTTTCGGAATGTGTCGTTCCGCTATCCCGGAAGCGACCGCTATGCCCTGAAACATGTCAATATGAAGTTTAAAATCGGTGAGCGGCTGGCAGTGGTGGGGATGAACGGAAGCGGCAAAACGACGTTTATCAAACTGCTTTGCCGGCTTTATGACCCGACGGAGGGAGAAATTCTGCTTAACGGAATTGATATTCGGAAATATGACGAGCGAGAATATCGGTTGATTTTCTCGGTGGTGTTTCAGGATTTTAAACTGTTTGCCCTGCCCCTTGGGGAAAATGTGGCCTCAGGTTCCGATTGTGATGAGGAGAGGGCCAGGGAGTCTCTGGAAAAGGCTGGTTTCGGGGAGCGGCTTTCAAGACTGCCGGAGGGTTTGGCAACTTATCTTTACAAAGATTATAATAAAAATGGCATCAACATTTCCGGTGGGGAGGCCCAGAAAATTGCCATTGCCCGGGCGCTTTACAAGGATGCGCCCTTTATCATCCTGGATGAGCCCACCGCAGCCCTGGACCCGATTGCGGAAGCGGAAATTTACTCCCGCTTCAACGAGATCGCCGGGGACAAGACCGCGGTTTATATCAGTCACCGCCTGTCTTCATGTAGATTCTGTGATGAGATTCTCGTTTTCCATGAGGGCTCCGTGATCCAGCAGGGAAGTCACGCCGAGCTGGTGGCGGATGAGAATGGGAAATATTATGAATTGTGGCGGGCGCAGGCGCAGT
>OHAC01000289.1_pt1 | contig 53753 bp, 49 predicted proteins | sample 1577051 | NCBI WGS metagenome assembly OHAC01 (sample SAMEA3541499, study PRJEB24748) | human gut metagenome | biome: human gut; feature: human-associated habitat; material: faeces | place: China | collected 2012 | reverse complement strand
AACATCATCTGGTTCGTACTGGCCGGTTTGTGGATGGCAATAGGCTATGTGTTCGCCGGGCTACTCAACTGCATTACCATTATTGGTATTCCGTTCGGCATTCAATCATTCAAGATGGCCAAGCTGGCCTTGTGGCCGTTCGGCTCGCAGATTCGCGGGTGATGGTTGGCGTTTTTGAATGCTGGCACCCACATACGTTCCCCGCTTGCCTACGGTGACATGCGATGCGTCACGTCTGCCGAACGATACGCTGCTGATGCCGTCTTTACCGAGATTGATACGCACGCCCTTGCCCAAGCCGACGCCCTTTACGAACTCGGAACCCTGTGGAACTCTCCTTTGACTACCATTTCTCCCTGTCGATTATATGGAGGAGGCGAGAAACAAACCGAGAGTAGAAAAACAAGTCAATCATCTGCCGATTCGACCCAATCGAATCGCAATCATGACCACACTTCGACAGAGTGAAATGAGATGAATCCTGTATGCACTCACCATATTTAGCGTTTTCGCCTTAGGTTAACCACTAGCAGTATGAAGTGTCTTTTATTGGACAAAAAGTTCTACCTTTGGTAGAATATTTGTTTGTTAAAAGCCACCAATGCCTCTCACTGAAGCACACTAGGGTGGCATTTTTCTTGCTCGAGGGGACTCCATGGCAAATTCGCATGACGGCAATGCTCAAGTTCTTTCCTACCCGCAGCACCCACCAAAAGATTTTTCAGATCTGGCAGTCACTCTAATTAAGAACGGCCTGGGCGGAGTAGATGCCGAGACCCTTGAACGCCACCTCGAACAGGTTGGCTATTTTCGTCTAAAAGGATACTGGTATCCGTTCCTTAGCACATCTTCCTCATGCGACCACAAGCATGTCCTCCCATTCAGAGAGGGGACACAGTTCCAGCAAATCTGGTGCAGATATATATTCGATCAGGAACTGAGAACTCTCGTGTTCGATGGCATAATCACCTTTGAAATATATCTCAAAAGCTTTCTCGCACACGAGCTTTCCTTGTTTGGCGGCGAATTTGGATATACCACACCTGAAGGATTGCCTGAGCTTAGCTTTGATGATTATTTGGCATGCATTAACTCGTTAAGAGCATCGTTCACGAAATCCAATCTGCCATACCTTAAACATTTCAAAAGAACATATAAAGACCCATTGCCACCGTATTGGATGATAGTAGGATGCCTAAGCTACGGAACTCTGAAAGGTTATTTCTATCAGGGATCCCCCGATTCTGTTAAAAGAAAGCTAGCAGCGAAGCTTCATATTTTTAACCCAAATCCTAATCCCGCAGTACATGGAGACATCAAGATTCTCTCAAATTGGCTGGAAACGATTAGGCAAGTCCGCAACATGGTTGCACATCATGATCGTTTCTGGAACGAGACCAGTACCCGTATCGTCCCGAAGCTGCCTAAGCATCGGAGCGGTTCACACGCCAATGAATGGTGGGGCAACGATTGGGACGCCTTCAGAACAGACTCTACCGGCCCCGCCGCTTTCCTCACCATGGAAAACTACCTGCTGCAACAAATCGATGGCTCCGCATGGAAGAACAAATTCATCAGCCTCATGGACCGCTATCCGGAAATTCCTGCAACGGAAATGGGATTCCCCGAGGATTGGCGATCACTCGCATTGTGGTCATGACGACAGACGCGCACCATGATAACGTCCGATTTCTTTCGCACTTTGGGTTTTCAGGCTTGACGTGAAAGGCATGGCCCCGCGTCCTGCGTACGGTTTCTTCATTCGCCAAAACGAAAGAACCGCGATTGGAAACCAGGAGACGGAACCATGCCCGAGAACACCATGCGGATCGACCGGCACATGCCCGGGACCAGGCTTAATCGGCTCGTCACGCAGGAGGATCCGCACGAACAACATGATCGAACGGCTGAACAGGGAGATCCGCCGCCGCACGCGCGTCGTCGGCAGCTTCCCGGACGGTAACAGCGCTGGTGCTCGTGCGTGCGCATACGGTACGTGACCGCGAACGAGTGGAGCTCGCGCCGCTACCTCGACATGTCCCGGCTTGGCGGCACGCTGGAGGAAGCGAACTGATCATCGTGCCATGGACGGCCATGATCCAAAGTGCGCAATCTTTCGGGCACTACCGTTCTCCGGATGCGACTGCCATACATAAGCGAGATAACTTCTGGTCAGACCTCCAAATCTGCCACATATAAGCGAGATACACACGAATCCGAGTTCTTTCAGCCTGATTATCAAGCCGGAGGCAATCTACTCCACCATACCGTTCACACAGAATCCGTTTGTGATCTTCACGAAGTTTCCGCACGACTTTCCCGTCCATGCATCTCTCGTCTCATGTCTGCACACAACCCGCGTTCCGTAGTCATCTTGAGAGATGTGCAGACATAAGCCCGCCCTTCCATTCGCAGAACCTGAGTTTCAGCCCAACAATTAGGGTGCAGTTCAAACCGAGAGCTGTCGGAGCCTAATCATTCCTGACGCATGGGATCCTTAAAAGTGCGTGCCTATCTTTCCACATAGCCAAGGCTTTTGGCCTTGGCCGTTATTTCGGAGATATTTTCTTCTGACATATATTTTTTTAAGTGCCACAGTAGATACGACAACCTGACACGCTTGATGTCAACCGTTTTAGGCAGATGTTCGATTCGCCAAATGTAGTATGCAGACAAAGCATTGGGATTGGTCACGCATTCCTCATCGACAGCGATGAAATAGTCCTCAGAGCTCATGCTTGTCAACATTTCTTCCGGCACGAGCTTCATTGCATCTTCAATTGCTTCACCTAGAAAAGCAATAGCATCAATAAGTCTTTTCCTCTCGTACGAAGAAGCGATACAAGGCCATCCACTCATCCTTTTCGCATAGTATTTCGATATCCATTTATCCCAGATATTTCGAGATGAACGACCATTAAACCCTTTGCTGTAAAATTTATAGAAAACATCAGAAAAGAGATTCAAATCGTTTTCTCTATTATCTTTACTGATGATTTTCATAAATAAATTATCAAAAGAAGCACATTTAAGGCTTGCATCAGACATCACCATAACAGCGAATTCATACAGCTTCTTTTTAAACTTCTCTTCCGCTGATGGGATTTCTTTGGTCAAAGAAACAATAACCGAATACTTCATAACAAATCTACGTAAATTGGCGTTGGGATTACCCAACATAATTCGCCATGAAAGATCGCGCGTTTCGTCGTCGTTCAGAAGACCAAGAAGATTGTTATTCGCGTATTTTTTATCAATTCCATAAAAATATCCCGCATAATACAGCAGTCCCATTTTGGCGCATAGTCTTGCATCAGCGCTTCCAGAAAGAAGAATATTCAATGCGCTATCCATCTCCTCAGGAAGCCCTTTTCCTATAACGCTCTTTCCATATACGCATTTGCATCGTTTAACCCAATAATCGACCATTTTATACGGCCAAGCACGCTTAACCGATTCCAGGGATTTATCAGCACATTCAAAATCCGGCGAATACTTTTTCATAATGTTTAGCGCGAAAACATTAGAAATTCGAAATTCATCCTCGCTATATTTGTAACCAAATGAACTTATCTGTTGACACAGGAGCTGAGAGAGAACACCAACACCCAACATCTCCCATTTTTCATCTTGAATCGCCTCGAAGATATTAGCCCTGCATTCCTCCAAATCCAAGGAATCAATCGACATAACCAAGGTTTCCATCAATATGGAAACCTTTTTATTATCTTGGTCAATCTTAGATGAGAGAGCCTGACAAACTGAGCGTATTCTACTTATGTTATTCATGCAGAAGGGAGGAATAACACGTTCAATAACAGTTTCAAAATTGAGAGATTCAAAATCGTCATATCGTCTAGGAAGACGAAGAATAGCATCAATCGCAGCGTCGGGATCCGAAGCCAACAATAACGCCAATTCTTTCTCGCCTATTTCAGAAGCGCCAGATTCCACACTGACAAGCTTGTTTTTGTCCGCCAAAGATCCGGTGCCATGAATCGATTCATACAATGAGCGACCTTCCAGCCAATCAATTTTTCCCAACAAATAATAAAGGAATCTCTGGCACCCATCGATGCCGACCTTCCCTCCACTCTCTTTAAAATATTTCAGGAGTTCGTCATGTATTTCAGGTGAAAAATCATCAAAGATACTTGCAACATAATCAATCGTATCATCTCCATACAAATAGTAGTTCAAACAATCATTTTGAAGCATCCATCGAATCTTCCTATCTGGAATCCAGTCGGATTGCACCACAGTATAAAGGGCAAGCCTCGTAAAAATAACGTGCCCATACCCTTGCCATCGTTCAATAAGCACATCTTTCGCATTATATGAACGTGCAACCTCCTTTAAAACTTTGATTACAAATTGAATTCCAGAATCCATATGAAATGAAAAATCATCCTTTTCCAAATCACGTATATCCGAAGACAAATAACCTTCCACAAGATCAGAGCCATAATAATCGTTCAATAAATCACTTGCTTCGCACAACGAATTTTCGAATTGCAACAATGTGTCATTTGAAGCGATGCATAGTCCGCAGATTTCTTCGAGATCGCCTTCATATCCACGCAATCCAGCGTCACATTTCACTTTTGCGCACGGTTTTTTCAGAGATTTTTCGTTCTTGATGGAACTCAAATCCTTGTAATCCAATACAAGGTATGGCTGCAAGAGCAATCGCCATCCAAGTGCAGTTTTTGGCATCCCCATTTCCCTATATGCCTTGGAATGATCAGCGAAACCGCACGTAATACCCGGTATAGACGTTCGCAGAACCGTTTCCAATGCTCTACACTTTTCCTCACCGACATGGCTAACCATTGAGGCTAGCTCTTCAAATATCGCTTTGGAAATGCGCTGTTCGCAGTAAGCGAGATAATTGAGGATTATCTTATCCCCACCATCCTCGACGCAAAGCAGAGCAACCCATTCACATATTCTCCGTTCTGTTTTATTTTTGGGTTCTTCATCACTGAAAATCCAAGGAAACAGATTTTGCTCTCTAGCCCAAACCAACCAGTTCGCATCTCGTGCCAAACTTGCGAAATCATCGACGAAAGCCTCTTCTAGGAGCGATTCTTTGACATAGTCAATATCTGTTTTTCTGATAGGGATCCCTTTTTCCAGAATTGAACGGAATCGCGTTCTTCTCTCAAAAACAGAAGAACGCGCATTTTCATCCCATTGTTTTAGCGCCTTCGCTAGAGACGAATGCTCGCCTCCGACTACCGGATATGTGATGGTTTCGATGTGGAGTCTTTCGTATTTTTCTTTAACGTCTTCATTCAATTCACTATCGCCAACAAAGGCGTATCTCTTTTTGTCTCGTTCAGGCATTCCCAATGCCAGATATCGCATGATTGGATCATTAACGCTATATCCAATAAATAAAACAGTGTAATTCTGGAATAATTCCACGAGAAAATGGGCGGCCCAACCTTCCGTCAGATATGCTCGACCGAAATCTCTATCATCCAGAACTAAATATTTGGCGTCACCTTTGACGGATCCATGCAAATGTAGTAGACCTTGAAAATCATGCCCAGGTGGGAAAGCCGGCGCATAGTACTGACGCTCGATTTCAATCCCTTCTGTCTTCGCAGCACAGGCGAGAAAGTCGTCATAATTCGTTGTCACAACACGAGCTGGCGGCCGTGATCCAGCCAGGGACATAATGGCAGCATGTTCATCATTGAACTCAACCCCTTCTCCCCTAAAACGCTGTTTCACATATTCGTGCGCCGTTATGCCGTCGTCACTCAGCGAACCTATGAAGCCGTCAAGATGTTCGAGATCGCTCTTTTTAGGTTTTTCATAGCCTGCCTCCTTAGCCAATTCTTCGGCAAGCTGCCTGTATGACGGAAAATTGGTTGGCGGCGCCATGGAGGCTCCAGCCCCGACGAAGAAGACCAGTTCTCCCCTGTTATGAGCTTCCATCAACTCATCAGGAATATTAACCCCATCTATGATTTCCATAGACACCCCTCAAATAGCATCCGTGCGAGCCATTCCCCACTCCATTCCCTGCAGAGGAAAACACGCCATCACGCCCAATACTACCCGAACACCCCCGTTAAAAGTACGACCGCCACGCCAGCGAACGTTCGGATTGGAACAAGATAAATACGAACAAACGCATTACCGATTACATGGATGATTACGATGAAAATAGCGAAGGCGGAATAGAGTCAAATTCCTTCTGCCGCCCATCGTGGACAGGATCTAAGCGCCGGCAAAGTATGAGGTAGGCAGAGAATTACTGTCGACGCCGGAATAGACACGATCCCAGCCTTCGCACGCGACGGCCATGACCATGGGCTGATCGGAATACTATAAATTCCCGCACAACAGGCGCGGAGCGTCCGTTTTCAGGGCGAGCGCCCTGCACTTCGCGCAATATTCCCATTCCAACCGGCCCTGCTGAGTTATATATGGCAGATTTTGCTTCTTAACATGAAGCTTCTCGCTTATATATGGCACAGCGTCTGCGAAAACAGCCACTTCGAGAGTACGTTTTTGGAGCTTTCGACGCGTGCGACTGCCATATATAAGCGAGATGCTTCCAGTCAGACTCTCAAATCTGCCATATATAGTCGAGACACACGCGAATCCGCACTCTTTTCAACCTAATCATCAAATCGGGAGGTAGTCCACCCCGCCACACCGTTCACTCGAATCCGCTTGTGGTCTTCATTAAGGCTTCGCACGGTCTTCCCATCTGCACATCCCACTGCAACACCGCTTTTCCGAACTTGTGCAGACAGAGAACAAACGTTGTGCAGACACAAAACCGCACCTCCAATCACCGAACCCGAATCTTGCAGCCCAGCAATCAGAGCGTAGTCCAAGTCGCTATATCAACTTCCCATATATTTCGATACAGCGTTGTTTTCTATACTCCCTATCAAAAGGGGTCGGCGAATCACACCACCGATCGCTTCCAACAGATCTTTCCATCGTAATGACTATTAACGGTATCTAGTAGCTTTTGCGGAACATCATATTCTATTGGCTTATTCTGAATACTGATCATGCCATCTGAAGTGGCATATCCTATGAGCGCTGTTTTCAATGTGTCAAATGTCGGGAAGAGCGCTTTCTTAACACCATCATCTTCATATACCTCGTGAAGCTCATCCATCGAAAAAGTAACACTATGCTTGATTCGTTCAATGTAATCATGGAGTTCGGTGACACCTTCATTAGGAAAGATCTTCTTTCCCTCATCCATCATCTGATACACCTGTTGCGATATTTCTACAGATTGACGGAACCGCATCTTCTCAAAACGCCAATTACTTTGCAGAGATCTCCCATTCCGCATTGGGTACACGTAGGCACTCTGGTGATCGCAACGCTGCAGTGGCTGATAGCCAATCTGGAAAGCCAAGCCGTCTACATCCCCGGATTGTAGGAAAAATCTTCTTTCCGCGTATGCAGCATTCACCGGATCAGTGTTGTACAGGTGTTTGAAACTCCACTCAGTTCCTCCGCCATTCAAGAAATCAATAGTCCAGTCGGGTGTGTGAAAGATATATCCGAATTGCGCATCTTCGCTTTTGTCGACACCCCCTGCGTGAGGGGTCTATACGAATCGGTTTCGGGAACGTATTTGCAGGTCGCGAAAAATAGAGCTGCTTTAAAATCGTTTGTCAAATCCATCAGATGGGTGGCTAGACCATAATGTTGAGCAAGTGCATCAAAATTTATATCACTGATTTCGGCTTCCCAGTATGGGACAACATTGATTTTCCAAATAAGTCTACCGAACTGCCGTTTTCTCAAATGCGTTACTACACGAATTAGCTCTTTTTCTTTGTTGCTCATTCCATCTTTGAACATTCGATTCAAAGATGGAATGGATTTATGGTAATTCTGGATTTCTCCACGGAATAAATGTCCTTTGCTTGGAAACGTTATTATATGCAATCCATACGGCATCTGAGTTACAGTTCCTTCAGTCCGCATTATTAGGGATTGCTCAAGGATATAATCCACCTCCGGAACATCAATTCCATTTCGAATTGCTTCATCCCTCTCGTCTAACGCATGCTTTATAGCTTTTGCCCGCGTGTCTTCCCACTCTGCGTAGCGCAGGAGCTGGTTAATATCATCAATCGAGATATCGTGCATGACGTTTTCCTGAGGATTCTCAAAGAGCCAACCGTTCTTGTCATACACTAAGCCTGATGACATATCCACCTTTCCATCTCTAATTAATTCAGCCTATCCATCAAGTAAAACATCATTATTTTACACAAGAAGCAACCGCCATGAACATGAACCAGCATTACTGTTCCAGCTTTATGCTGGGCTCCATGCATTTAGAGATAGAAGCTCACGCAACGCAAACAACTCGTATTGACGACCTCGAAGATACGGATAGTACGTCATATGACCCCCTTGCCAACCATTTCGCCAGGCACATCATGCGAAATATGCGCGCACCTGTTCTCTTACAGGAGACTCAGGCAAATCATCTCGAGTTTTCCGATTACGAAGTTTCAACTGCGCTATGACGTCCCATTGCGCTCTATCAAGCGGAATCTTTTGGAATAGTTCACAGCATTCCACATAATACGAAGCCAAACGAGAGTCGGGAATCCGCATTCCTTCTCGCTCGAGAACGCTCGTATATTCGGGCTTTCGCAGCATTCTAATCAAAGCGTTGCTCTCAAGCGACGCATCGTATTTGCGGCTTTTTCTCACGCAATGCAAAGCGCCGCGTTTGGTGAGTACATGAATGCCAAAATCACACATGCTGGATAGTTCGCGGCTTGCACACTCGATTCGGTACTCAGGAATTACGATATTCACATAAGAAAAAAACTTTAAAATAATCATTAATCTGTCTATTCAATCTCTCGAAGCTGTCTAGATCAGACTTGATTTCATAAACAGCGCCATGCCCATTGATCATTACCAAATCCGCGATTGATTCGGCCACATGCAACTGCCAAAAAGCCTTTGTGAAGTTGAAGCTTTTATCACGCAAAAGCAGCTTCTGCATTAAAACTGCCCTACAGAACTCTTCATCCCTTCGAACTGACGATTCTGTTTTTACAGTATTTGAGGAGGGGCTGATTAGAGTTTTTTATCTCTAACATCACTGTTTCTCATAATCTAGCCCTTATCTCAAACACTTTTTGCAGTATCCGAATTATATCGCCCTTAACAGATATGAAATCCCCCAATCCTCGACACTTGGCATAAAGGATTATCCTAGTAAATATGCCAGAGTCGGAACCAACAACCAGCGAAGAAGAAAAAGACGTGAGTTCTCAAGATGCTATTGAAAGTCAAGAAAAAGATACCGTAAGGTTTGATTATGAAGAGGAATCCCTCCTCACTCTTCGCAAGATTTTAGGGTCATGTAGTATCAACTTTCTTTTCGGCGCAGGAGTTAACGGAAGAGCGTTTCCTAGCTTCGGAGGGTTTTCACAAACGATTAACCATATGCATGAAAAAGGTCTTAAGGGGGATAATATCGAAACAGCCCTAGCGCACAATACAAACGAAACCATCCGGTCGGGAATTCTTGACACATTCGTCTATGAATACAATGGACACTGCGGATACAGTTTAGGCAATGAGTCCATCATCAATCTCAAGGATCTCCTTATCAACACGTCACGAATTGTCGGAAAAGCGGAGAATCGCCACCCGGAGAGTAAACGCATAAACATATTCACTCTCAACTACGACAGAATTGTCGAAGAGATATCGGAAGAAAACGGACTTTTTAATTACATTATTACGCAAGAAAAAAGTATAGGTCATTTACCTTTTAACGTTATAGGATATGACACTCTTACGCACGCCTTCGTTCCTACATTTTGCGTATACAAACTTCATGGATCTGTTGCAACCGATCGAAAACTAAGCAAAGATAATATCGTTTTCCCCGGGCAAGATAAGCTCGGAAGCGTCATCTCTCATTTTTACGAAACGCTCTTCGCTATGAAGGGCGAGCTATTAAAGAAAAATTCTGTCCTTTTTGTCATTGGTTATTCAGGAGGAGACGATCACGTCAACGGGATCATTTCCGATGCTTTGACAAATGGCCTTACCGTCTATTGGCTTCAATATAAAAGCATAGAAAAACTACCACCCACACTTGCAAACAACGTCGTCATCGTCCCTCCCCAAAATGATGAAAAGCCTCAGGATACGACGAAAACACTAGGAAGTTTACTTAAGAGAGCATCAGTATTATGATCACCGGCCGAATCACAAGAGTTGACGGAATAAAAGCCACCGCAACGTTTTACAACCGTTTCCAACCCTATCTCATCGAGAAGGGCAAGGCAACCTCTTCCCCACGAATCAATTCCTACGTAAAAACTGGAATTGGCTTGGACACAGTCATTTGCCAAATTGTCGGCGAGCATGAAGTCGAATATGACAGACTCAGCGGAATAGCCAAATCCAACCAGCCCGAAGCAACAGGACCGTTTCTAGTTGACTTAGAAGTTCGCGGTTATATTTCTAATGGCGAATTCAAAGGAGGCCTCAGATGTCTTCCCATCGTAGGAGCCACTATCGAAACACTTGAAGACGAAGATTTAAAACTACTCTATTCATCCCATGCATCCAAACCCATGCGTATAGGACGAAGCATATTCGACGAATCTCAAACTGTGTTCTTGGATGCAAACAAATTAATGGCCAGTCATATAGGCGTCTTCGGAAATACCGGAAGCGGTAAATCAAACACACTTGCTCGCATTATCAAAAATTACATATCCTATCTCCCTGAAGATACTTCTAAATCAAAGATTATTATATTCGATTTAAACAATGAATACGGAGACGATGCTATTGTTCAAAGGGAATTAAAAAGCATTTATCATCTCACCACGCGCAGGCAGAAAGAACTCGATAAGATTCCCCTCGACCTCAAAGCCCTTGACGTAGACAGTTGGGGAATCATCCTTAGAGCCACGCAAAGAACCCAAATGCCAGTCGTTCGAAGAGCGTATTATAATTGGCGAAATAAAACAATTGATAATTTTATCAACGAGATCAAAAGATCGATAGTTGATAAACGGTCAGAAATATTCTTCACGCTTCGTAACTATTGTCCAGATTTTATAAAAGGCATAGATAACCTATCCTTTCACCAAAAAGGACAGTGTTTTTACTATCGCGACAATGCAAATATTGTTTATATTGACACTATAGAAGATATTCGAAAAATAGAGATTGATCCAAAACTCGATGATATCCAAGAATTCCTTCTCTGGCTTTCCTTAGAAGCGGCACGCACAGCTGAAAGTGGCATAAATTTCGAATTCATCCAGCCCCTGCTACCACGAGCTCGAGGCATTTTTCATGATCTCAGAAAAATAATTTCTAAATCCGACGGCGCGAATCTGTCCGCCATCTTCAACGACAAACCCATAGCAGTGATACAGCTTGGCGATGTGAATGCGGCAAGCAGGGAAATGCTGACCTCGCTTCTTTCGGAGTTGATACTAAAAGAAGCGATAGAGAATAAAGGCAGCGGCAAGCCGAGTACCATCACTACACTCGTAATCGATGAAGCCCACAATCTCCTTGGATACGATTCAGAACAATCTGATTCAATACATGGCAATACATTGCATGTTTTTGAAACAATCATTAAAGAAGGGCGCAAATTCGGAGTTTTTCTCTGCCTTGCAAGCCAGCGGCCAAGTGATATATCAGCCACAATTACAGCGCAAATACATAACTATTTCATCCATAGACTTGTAAATCCAAACGATATCGAACGCATCAGAAGAACAGTTAGCTTCATGGGCGATGGGAGCTTATCCATGCTTAGCGCACTCGGACAAGGAGAGTGCATTATCAGCGGACCGTCTCTCTACATGCCCCAATATGCATACGTTGATCAATTGGATGCGAAATCAAGGCCAAACAGTGACGATATTCAACTGTTCGGAGACGGAGGCATTCTAGAGTGACAGGCGTCTTACGGCAAACGCCACTCAACTGTTATTGACAGCGTTCAAAAGCCCCGACTTCCCACTCTTGAGATAGTCGCAAGAACGCTCCTTTGTCTTGACAAAATTCCTTTTGGCGCTCCACGCCAGTGATGCTCCTTTTGAATCAGTGAATCCGACTGAAGCATCAATCCCGCATACCCTGGCCGCCGGATTCAGAACTTCAAATGGCATTTCTCCGGCGGCGACACCCCTTCCCACACGAGTCGACATATCTTCACCAAATATTTTTGTGCCCACAAAAATTGACAGACAAGCAAAAGGAGAATATATTGTAGGTGCAATTATTGTGCCCACAAAAAAACGAAAGGATTTGCACATGGCAAGGCCCAAGAAACCGGACGCACGAAACTATGTATACAGAGTGCGACTCAATGAGGGCGAAAACCAACAACTCACGGAAGCAAGCGAGTGGCTCGACCAATCAAAGTCGGAGGTTTTCCGCAAAGCCCTCTTTGACTATCATGCAAAGGTCAAGGAAAACAAATGTTTGTCCGAATCCGGCACGGATCTTTCCGAATGGGTCTTCGACCATATTTCTCTTCATAGAGTTTTGACGTGCCCATACGAGGATTGCGGCGATGATTTCGCAAAGGATTTGTCGCCGTACTGCGAAGAACAATCATCCGAAGAGCAAATGGGATACCGTTGCGAGCACTTTTTCGATACGAATGAAATCGAATGCCCCTCATGTGGACGACTCATTCACGTATCTGGCGTCATTTCGGAATATCCGCTTGGGGCATACGAGTATGAGCAGATTTCGGTTGAGAAGGAAGCGTGAATGATGTCAGAAAATTTGTATCGCATGGTAACTGAAGAAGGGAAACACCCGGCAAAATCCAGAAAACACCCCGGAGCGATTAGCGGAGTAGCCCTTGACGACAAAACCAATAAGCTCTCGGGAACATTGGACTTTGAGCCGGTAGCAATAACACATGAAAACGAATGCCCGCAAATTCAAATAGAATATTCTCCTGCAGTAAAACTAATCGAAGACGTCATATACCGCGCATTTGATGCAATTGAGTATCGGTATTACACGGAAGTTCTGCCCTGGTTTACAGATAAGTTCGTTCCGACCGCAAAGAATAAGGCCGTCACTTATCTGAAGCGCAAATTTCGCAAAACCACAGAAGAATCACAACCATCGAATTTAAAAGATGGAAACACCCTTGACGTTGCAGATGTGAAGAATACTCCTTTTGTGGCACTCCCGAATATTGGTGCCGAGGACCCTAACTGCGCGGTTACCATGAGCAAGGAAGAAGCGCAACAAGAAATGTCTGAGGCAATTGCTTTACGGCAGCTTATCGAAGCTAAGCTTCAACGTCTGAAGTACGCCAATATTGTGGATGCGGACGGGCATGCAATAACGAACGAAATGATCAAAGAGTTAATAGAGCCAGATGCCTCCAAGGATCAAAAACTACTGGAGTGCCCAGCGATGATAAATGAATCCATGATGATTGGAAAATCCACAAAAACCTAATCCAAGATCAAATCAAGGCAGTCGATTGATGGAGATACATCCTAGCTTGCTACATACTTCGCACTCGGACGTCCCATCTTAAATTGAAGACGGACACTAAGCAGTATGCGCGCACATTATTCGAACGCAATGCGTCCGTATGCATGTTGATGGTCTTCGCCATGATGAAGACCATCAACATGCATACAATCAGCAAGATTCATCCAAGGAGCATCAAAGAGAATGATCTTCGCTCTTGTTCCAATCTTCACTGAGCCATGAATCCTAACACTTTTCCTAAGCATTCATAGCTGGACGCCGTCGAAATGATGTCATTGCTTCCTGGAGCAATTATGTTAGCGCCGGAACCAATTCCATGCCACGCATAATAATCCAGCAGCTCTTTTTCATAAGTGTCATTTGGGCTCGAAGACACCTCGCCACTGTTTAACCAGCACCAATTTCCTATTGCGTCATAAACGAAACCGTCTATGACGATGCCGGATAAATGATAGCTTGAGAAACACGTATCTCGGATATAGCGAATATGCTTACAGGTATCATAGAGCAAACCATTACTGTCTCTGTTCTTTCCAGCCATGGCGTCTTGTTCCGCTTTTGGATTTGTGGATCTCCAGCTTCCTCCAGTATTTGAATCTGGATATATGTAGCTTCCGTTCCAGTTTTTAAAGGCAGGAACAATCTCAAAATACATACCATCAGAAAAATGGATTTTCACAACTTGCCCATCAGCTCTAACATCACTTTTTGGGTAGACGTTAAGAATAGCTTTTCTCACAGCCTGCAGCAATCTAGACTGGCTGTTGCCAATCAAATTGTTATAGCGATCAAAAAGATTCCCCGGAAGCTCGATGAGAATGTCAATGTCGCTCGTATCTATAGCCGTATTACGCCCATAGCTCCCTACATAAAGGCTATGCAACGTGTCGCTTATAGAGTTCCAGAATTCCTCATTTATAGCTTTTGTAACGGCATGGTAACGCTTGGAAATACGTTGTCTCGTATCAAGGCTAATTGTTTCGCCGTATTTCCGGATCCTATCAACCATCTATTTCCTCCTTAATGACTCCGGATCTTCCCCTACAATCTGAACATATAGGTGTGCAACACGCATGCTGACCCTCAGCAGCGAGTGCATCTGAACAGACAGTCTAAATTGCTTCTTTTATTTCAGTCAGAGATCGGACATGTCCAGTTAGGCTCACTGCACATTGTCGTCCCGAAGCTCAACAGGTAAGAGTCGATCACACTCACCCTTTTCAAAAGACTGCCCTTCCTCATTTTTCAACGTTTTTCGAGCAAGCTCATATGCATGCTTATTAGTTCTGGGGGCATTGAGATACTGCTTCTCCGTTCGGCTCTGAAGGTCTCTCCTCGCTGCTCGAATTTCTTCAAGATCCATGTTCTCGAAATCGGTCAAAAGAGAGATATAGTCTTGCAGTATTGGCCAGAGTCCGTCGGCAGCCGCTCTGTGCCTCGCTGCAGCCTCAGAGAGAGCTGCTCCTTTTGAATATAAGTTCAGCCCTAGTGAGAGTGCTGCCAAAATAGATGAGACTAATGCAGCCACATAAGTTTGCCCTATAGCAACACCAATGAGGCCAGCAGAGGAAACCGCTGTCAAAACTATCTGTGCTATCGAAATCCCATTGTGCCAATTTGTTTTTATGTTTGCTGCTTGCTGTTGCGTCTCGTAGGTGTACATCACCTTTGAATAAGTTTCAACGAGCTGAGACCATAAACGTTTTCTATACTCATCCTTTTCCAATATGAACTCTCCAGTCACTTCGCCATGCATGTCAACACTTTGCCAAGACCGTCTAAACTTGACTTTGCATCAACTTCTTGCCTGCTTCCTGGCGCATTGAGTCGGAAAGGAACTTGTCCACAAGCAGATACCATGTTGAACCTAGATAATAGCATTCGCGCATATTGCCATTCTGTTATTTCAAAGCCGTCGCCCGCCCATTGACTCCGCTTGATAGCATCGTAGACAAAACTATCGATCACAATCCCCGACAAATGATAACTCTTGTAATAAGTATCTCGGATATAACGGGTTCTCTTACAGATGTTGTTCAACGAACCTTTTGTTTCCTTGTCTTTAGAATCCATTGCATCTTGTTCGGCCTTCGGATTTGTAGATAGCCACTGTCCGCTCATGTTGGCGTCAGGATAGGTGAAGTCTCGGGCTGGCCAAAGGTTTTTGCACCTCAAATTTCATGCCATCAGCAAAAATGATTTTCACAACCTGTCCATCTGCACGAATGTCGCTTGTCGCGTATGTTTCACAAAATGGAATCCTTCACAACCTGAAGAAGAGCCGATTGGCCGTTCTGTGTGTAGGCATCAAATCTCTTTTTAGCAGCATCAGGCAGGAGCACGAGGATATCAATATCGCTGGTATTGATTGCTGTACCTCGCCCATATGAACCTACGTACAAACTGTGAACAGTGTCGTTTATGTAATTCCAAAAACAACGATTCACCGATTTCGTAATTCGCTTATACCGCATTGTTATGGTTTCGCGAGCTTTAGCATCTATAGAGTAGTCATATCCCTTGCACATCCAATAGCTCCTTAAGAGAATCACTATTTTCGACTCTACTCAAACGAACGACTCGCCAAGTACATCAAAGGCTATTACTTCACAAGCTATTTCGAACATCTAGGCCAGTTCACAAACTTCAAATCTGTGACTCTGCATACATTTGAAACAGCTCACCGTCCCAGCTTCTGCCGCACCTTGCCGAACAGGTAGCGACGTTCGCCAGCGTTTAGCACCAGATAGATATTCACTACCAAACCGATCACGCCTATGACTGCCGCAGAGAGAATCAGCTCAAGCCATGATCCACCAGGAAGTATCGGCTTGATCAGGAATCCTATCGCGACAAGCAGCAGAGACGAAAGCACCGTGGTACCCACCTGGGGGAAGAACTGATACCACTTGAACCCCAAATACCGGGCCGTTGCGGGCAGGGTGAACGACATGTTGCGTACCAGGTTGACCGCCGTGCTGACGCCCGCCACCGCATACAGACCGTAGTCCGTAAAGTTCGCGATGAGCAATGTCACACAGACAGACACTACTCCGCTGGTGACCATTGCAATCGAGTTCTGTTTTACCTTGTTCACCGTGCTGAACACGTTATACAGAATCTGTGTTCCGCTGGTGAACATGTATCCGAGAATCGACAGTATCGAGAGAATCTGCAGCAGATGCGCATCCTGGGACGGCACCCACAACGCGAAGAAGTAGTCGCCAAGCACGATAATCCCCGCGATCGGAATGGTCATCACCACTGACGTCAACTTCATAGCGCGCAGGATATCATGAAGGAGCTTCTTCCTGTCATCCTTCGCGTAATTGATAACCAATTCCGGGGCGAAAGCGGAACATATCGAAGAAGACATCTGCTGCATGTACGTAGGCAAGATTTTGGAAAGCGACAAGACGCCCATGGATGTTGCTCCAAGAATCATGTTGCATATAATCAAATCCAAACCACTAAGGAGCATGTTCCCTACGTTGGAAATAGAATTCCACAGGCCAGAACCTACCAGCTCTCTCAGAGCTTTCCCAGAGCACATAGGTTTTCTATCATTCAGAGTGATATGGAGTTCCGGCGTTAGTTTCTTCGTGTTGTACCAGTTGACCACCAAGCCGATGACCGTAACCATCGCCGAGGCAAAGCCCACATACCACACGTGCGGGGTCAGAATCGTAAGCATTAAGAACAACATCACACAGCGAAGCATCGCCGTCATCATCGTAGGAACGTACTGACGATCCAGACGGTTGGTCACGTAGACGCCGCAATCCCAGTTCGGCATGCCCGTGGACAGGAAGAACCCCAGGAACACGAAGGAGAACAACAGTTTGACATCCCAGAGAATATCAGAAGGAACATTGATACAGTTCTGCAGATTCACGATAAGCAGCACTGCCGGAACTAGCAGCACCACGACTATGATCAGATTACCCCAGAAAACCGAATTGTAGTACAAATTCGCCTTTTTATAGTTTTTCCGCACGTATTCGATAGTGATGAATCGTGCGGCCATGCTGTTCAATGCCGTGACTATCAGGTTCGCATAGGTAACAAAATTATTTGCCAGCGTCACGAAGCCGTTTGCTTCCACACCAATCGTTTTTACGATATACGGCGAAAGAAAAAAACTAACTATGACATTGACGACTAGTACGCCCACGCTGCAGGCAACGTTGACTAGGGTTCTTTTGTGGCTACTCACCAATCATTCCTCTTGTATTCACCGATGCAGAATCTTTGTAATGGGTCGCGCGAGATGATGCTTCACTGAGGCCAGCTTCTGACGAATGATGGCACGATGATGAATCTGCTCAAGATTGGCATCATAGAACCATCGAATATCTGATGGAAGATCTTCCTTACTGCAATTTGTCTTCATTGAGTTCTGGATGGCCGTATAACGCAGCGGCCCAAACATCGGGTCTTTTCCGCTCCGCATGTCATTTGCAAGAACGCGCAGCTGTTCTTCCGAATACTCAAAACCGAATTGGTGCGGGTCGAAGCCTTCAGCGTAAATCGCAAGCATAGTACGCCAGCATTTCTCACATTTACAGCAATTCGCCCCATCCGTTGAACGCCAACACACACGAAGAGGGACCGGTATTCCCGACTTTTCAGCGAATTCGACGATATTGTGCACTTTCATCTGCCGAGTGAACTCGTATCCATCATGAGAAATGCATGCACTGCCAAATTTCACATGATTATCAATTGTCGGGTCCGAGGCACATGTCACCTTACCTTTATCCGCAGCGGTAAACGACGATGCAAAGTAAATCGTGGAAAGTTTTTTCGCCCAAGCGACTGGAGCTGCATGACTATTGATTCCGATGCCGTGATGGAACCCGTGCCACCATCCGTCACCACTGTTCAAAGAACGAACCTTCTTGTCAAGAACGGGCTCGTTGATAGACACTCGGAAGGAGGATCTGATTGTCACATAGTTAACGTCGTAGTCCCGGCTAGTCTGCTTAAGGTGGCTGAATACAACATTCCACCCATCGGCGTTATCAACAGCCACATCAGCACCCCAGACCGTCAATAATGTTGGCTTCTCGTCATAGTGGCAGACCAACGTGTTGAACGCGTCAACTCCACCTGAGAAGAAAGCGGCGTTCCCGCCAGTTGAATCCCATTCGTTCTTTTCGAGATGGTCAACCGACAGCTGCCCACGGAAGTCGATCATCGGATACATCTGCTCATATCCGGCCTTGAACTTAGGGATGCTGTCATAGAACATCTGATCGCATTGCGGGACCACGATTTCCGCGTCATAAATCCATGCAATCGGAAGCAAATTGGCAATGAGTGGAATCACTGCAATGCTCTCAGGGACACCCTGAATGTCGATATTTCCGTACTCGACGTAAAAAACTTTATCGAGGTTAAAGGCCTCAGTCCACAGACCTTCAACTTTGTAACGATACGTTATTTTGTTATGTTCGATAACCGGCGAATCAACAATAATTCTATTTAAATGCTTCATTCTCATACTCACTTTCACGGAATTAGGTTTACGAGCGGGCCGAATTGTTGGACCAGACCGGCAGACGCAAAGTCCGTGGATCCGACCGCCATCACCGTCTTGACGGCCTTAATAATTGCCGTCTTGTTCGTGGAGTCGTCCACGAAACCGATGTACGGCAGGCCTTTCAGCCATTCGTATTCAAAGCCGACCTTACCGTTCGAGTTGTTCAACGCCACGCACGGTGTTCCGGTGATCGCGCTGAAGATCATGCCATGCAGACGGTCGGTGATGACCAGACGGGCATGCTTGAATTCCTCCCATTTGTCCAGCACCAACTGTTTACCCTGCTCCTGGCTGATCGGCGCGTACTTGGAGTCGATAGTCGTGTCCGTATACCTAAATTTCGAATCGACGCCCGCCGCGATCTGTTCGATCATTTGGCGGGAGGAATCGGTCATGGTCTTCTCCACATCGTTCCTCATACACAGCAGCACGCCGTGACGCTGCGTGAAATCGGCGTTATCCTCGCCTTGGACCGACAACACGATATCAGGCACAAGCTGAACATCATTATTGGGATACGCTTTGCGCATGCGCTCGTACGACACCTGCTCACGCGCGAACAGATGAAGATCAGGATGAGCGCCGTATACACGCTGCGTGTGACGCAGGAAACGCTGGCTCTCGGCAGTGTCGTCGTAGCTCATGGTCTGGGGGAACAGCACGATGCGGTTATGCTTCAGCAGGGAGATCACGTTGAGGCGGTATTCCTCCTCGTTGCGGTACAACGTGCCCATGTTGCCGCCACCATGTAGAAAAACAACATCTTCTTGGGAAACATATCTTTCCAGACACTTCAATGTCTTAGTAGTATCCCCGCTCAACGCTATGAAGGGTCGCTCAGACTGCTGCAGCATTCGGCATTCCGCCAACGTTATAGCTTGATCGCCGATATTAGTATGCTCAGGACAACACAACAAAATGTTCTTCGGCCCTTCGACCCCCCGGAACACGCTTTCATATCCCCCGAATCCCCTCCGCACCATTTTGGGGTGTCGCAACGATGCATATCGCGCATCGCCAAGCATATCGCGAATCAACAACCCAATCTCCGTTTTCATCTTTTATCCCTTACACTCGAAAGAAACGATGTCGCTTGCTGCTATGAACGTGCTACTTATCATGCTGCACGTTCACGCCATTTACAACGAACGACGTGTAGACGACGCCTTATAGCATCTTTGATACGTCCTGCCCAATACAGGCATACAATATGGCTGCGAGTATGCCTTTTCAACGCATTAACCTTTTGCCGTATATCCATGCTTGCAGAGCAGGAATCTGCATTGACCAAACTGCACAGCGACTCGATGCTAGAGAGCACAACTTGTCTATTCGTTCCGTCATTCCACCTAAGTTGCGCCGTGCAATACACCTCGTGCAATATCATCTCAATTAGAGGATCGACGAGATTGGACTTCTCGTGATGCTGATTGAATGCAGAAAGCCTGCTAAGCCAGGCTTCTATTCTGTCGACACTCCTGATACTGTACGTGGAATGCATAATGCTTCCGGAGTGCTGAACGTAATGGTAAAGACGCTCAGGAACAATAGCTACTGTCTCGCACTGGTACATGACCTCATGGAACACAAATTCATCCTCGTGCAGCCGGCCTTTCGGGAATCTGATGTTATTCCAGATGCTTCGCCGATATAACTTACTCCATGCAGTCACTGCACCGGGATTGGTATACGTCAGCTCCATGCATTGCCGATTATTTAGCGAAGGAAGACTTGGTAAGGCAGGAATCCCTAGCAAGTCTTTGCCTGATTCATCTTCCTGAACCACTGAGCACATAACCAGCGGAGTGTTTTCACGACACGCCGCTTCAAACATCAATCCGATGAAACGTTCGTCCACATAATCATCACTGTCAACAAAAGACAGATAGTCACCATGGCTGGCATCGATTCCCGCATTACGAGCATCGGAAAGTCCCCCATTTGACTTGTGAATAACCTTGACACGAGAATCTCTTGCAATCCAGTCGTCGCAAAGCCGCCCAGATTCGTCCGTAGAACCATCATCGACAAGAATGATCTCCAACATCGTGTATGTCTGCGCGATCAAACTCTCAATACAACGATTCAACGATTTCTGCACGTTGTAGACAGGAACAATAATACTGATAAGCGGACTTGTAGACGCCATATCTATCTCTTTCATCAGAACTGACGCTAGACATACTCTTCGGAATTTATGACTGGCCTTCCGAGAAGTAATTGCACGTAATACTTCAAGAAAGTCATCCATCCACGAATAAAGACCATCACCTTATAGAGCCCAACACGTTCCATGCAAACTTTGATAAAATTCCACTTCTGCGATGTCTTATCAATCTGCGCTACAGGGAAACCTTTTACTTTAAGTGAGTCTTTGTTCTTCTCAATGTACACAGACAGTAAACGTTCCGTGATAAAACCAATCTCGCGAGGAGGCACACCACCATCCTCATCAAGCAATCGTTCTATTTCTTGAGCAACCGAGAACAACCACGAGCAATAATCGTCAAATACATTTGATTTGCCAATAACAATATTGAGTGGGCATATGAACCTTCCATGGTACACACGCTCAAAAGCCGGCAGATATTCCGGACAAATATTACATATGGCTCGTTTGGTATACACATAAGGCCTATCGTGTTCCAGTCCACACCCCATCGGGTACCAGCTTAATTCCAAAGTCCTGTACCCAGGTTTCGAAACGAGCAAGTCATACTTTTGCAAATACTGACGCAGCTCTTCGTCAGTAAGCACATTCTTCTTTTGATTGACTGCAAACCAGTGATGTGCCAAATATCTACGATAGTGGCATAGACCTTTGATATCGGAGTCAAGGTTTTTCCATCCCCAATACAAAGCTGTCAACTCACAATACGTATTATTTTTGGCAGAGATGTTCTCACCGACATCATCATGCAAGTAAGGGAGTCTAGTCTTAGCTCCTGCAGAACCCACCTGAATCACCTGGTAGCTGTCACCAAACGATTCATATTTAAAAGCCTTGTGAGCGGCCACTAATACGGTTGCTTTCAACGGTTTCCTCCTAGGAATTTACGACGAATTTTCTTCTTATACACGTGCAGCCAAAAAGTGCTCGGCATTCTTAGCGAGAATAAATGGAACTCTTGTTTATTAGATGGAATGGATACGACGTTACGGAATCGATTTGGCAAAATCTCAATAGGAGCTCTATCAAAATCAATAGATTTTGTAGACATAATTCGACTCTGCAAATGCGTATATAAATAATGCTGTTCGATTATCTTTCCAGACATATATGCGATACGAACTATATTTTTCCCATCCCAATATAAGCGAGAAGGAACATAGTCCTCAGTCTCATAGTCCATGGTCTGTGGGTTATATTTGACACGAGTAATTTCATCTTTCCCCGTATACACGTTAAAGGAAAGGTCATCTTCGTATACTGACGCTTTAGACTGTCTGAAAATTTCATGAACATTATTGCCACCAAGATCGCACTGGCTTTCATCAAAGCCCCAGATGCGCTCACTGGTAAATACGTTCTTATATAAAACAACTCCATTATGCTCATGCATAAAAATACGATTGTTCTCGTATGTGTTTTTATATAGCGTAAGATGTCCAACAGCAAATATCTTATCGTAGTTCAAATCTAGAATAGGGGTAAGAATATCACTAAGATTACCGAATAACAAGTCACAATCACAATGCCCCCAGTACTCATACCCTTGAATATAATCTTCGAGTATGAGTCCGTATGCCGGTTTGAAGTCACATAATTTATAAGGCTTAGGAACACATGGACTGAACCCAAGCTTTTCAGCTGCAATGTTTTTAAAATCTTTGAAAGACATCGAAACAACTTGAACATTGTCTGGATAATCGTATGCTTTAGTATTATCAGTAACAATAAGGAAATCATAATCCTTGTTTGATCCACATGTTTTCAAAAACAGTGGAAAATAATTACTGAATTCTCCAAAGTAAGGAAGAATCAATACACATCTATTCATACTACTTCAACACTCTCCTTAGAAGAATTATCAGACACCGTCTCTGGCAAAATACTTAACAGTATTACCATTGCAAAAAAATCAGCATTATACGTGATCTCAACAGTAGCCATGCAAATATACGTATAAATAAACACCCGTATAGCATCCAAATATTTCATATTAGCGGTTCCATGAAGCGAATTTTTAAACGCTAGAAATACAGATGCAATTATTAAAACACCGGCGCACCAACCACCAGCAATAAGCCATTCAGCAAGACCGTTTTGCGCATCTGGAATAAAAAGCACCCCTGACAATACTTCATAGCTGACGCCATAGCCATAACCCAAAACCGGTCTCACCTTCAGCATGTGATCAACTACATCAAATATATGCGTTCGTCCAGAGAGCGTTGCGTCGTGAGAAAAAGTTCCTTCGACAATACGTTGTACGACCGCATTATTCATAATCTGCAGAGCAACATACATGAAAAGAAAGCTTAGAAGCATCGCCACCACAGCGGTTAGCGGGCTCCGCACGAAACTAGGGACAACCCTGCATAATGCAAGCCATGCCACCATAAGGCATATGCCGACCACACCTGTCATGCAATCAACCCTTATGCCTACAACAAACGACATCACAACCAAGCAGAACAATAGCACCTGGAACCCCGCATATTTCATCTTCTGTCTTCGCGTTGCCCTGAGAAGGGTTAACGCGATGACAAATATATGGAAATATGCAATATGGAATTTATCCCCAATAATCGCATTCCCATCGCCTGCGACAAACAATAATGCATCGTTGATAAATAGCACACAAACCGCAAGCCAAAAAATTACAGATAGTAGTACATCGATTCTTCCACGTATCTTTGCGTATTTCACAACAAAGAGAAACTCAATCAAACCGCCAAGAAAAACAATAGAGGCAAGCAGTGGATTTCGAGTTTTATAATCGCATCTAGAAAAATATGACGAAAGAATAACCGCGCCACAAAACAATAAAAAAACTAATGAAAATAAATCAAAATGCGATAATTTGGAAGCAAAAAATTTCAAGCAAAGAAACAAAGCAATAATCAATAAACAAAGATATCGCACATAACTATAACTAGGAATATAGTTAGTAAAGTCCACAAATGTCACAAAGAACAGCATGGCATATATAAATATGTCCGAATGGACGGGAACGCTGAAAATATGTTTAACCCCCTTCGTCTCCCGTGCACGACATACTTTCGCTTCAGGAATCATGGTCTTCACCATCACAATTCGCCCTTCAACAGTTTCGCATAAAATGTTGGCTTTCCTTCTCGCTGTTCGGGAAACTCCTGCTTCCAAGTGAGTTTGAACAACGACGTATCCTCACTGAGTTCTTTCCACAAATCGGCGTCATAGGGTTCGCCCAACACTTTATACAAATCGTCGCAACACGGATTATTAGGTTCAATTGCCGCGAAAGCATCAGCGATACTCGAGTCATAACGTTGCGCCATCACAATCATATAGTCAACCAAAAGATAATCAACCAAGAAATCACTAGTACGCCAATATTCCAAGAAAAAGTCTCTAATTGTTGCAAAGATACGTCGATGATCCGCATCACAGGCCAATGAATATCCGGCAAAATATCCTTGCGCTACGGAACAGTGCAGATAATCTGGACGTTTGATAGAGAATAGCGGAACCTTGAACGCCATGTCTTCCAATGATCTCGTGCAATAAAAAGTAGAGTCCAGCCACAAACCGCCATATTTGGCAAGCAATGACAATCTCAGCAAATCTGAAAGATTCGTTCGCGAAATAATACCTTCTCGTTGCTTGCTCTTCACCCAATCAGGAATGGACACATATTGCTCTAGATTGTCCTCGGTAATGACAGTTACTTCATGGCAGCCAGCATTACGCTGAATCGATTCCACACAGCGCTTGACGATTTCAGGCGCGTGCTCCAGCCCCTGCCACCAACACAGCCAGATACGCCCTTCCATTCCAGAAGGAACCGGCTCTAACGAGGCCGTATAATCATAGCTTCGATAAAAATCGCCGTAACGTTTTTCAAAATATTCGAGCATGATATCATGCTTACGTACCAAACGATCACGCACCGCTGGCGGCTCAGTAAACCCGTTATGGTTCATTACCTGAATATCCCATTTGGCATGAAAAGTTTCAAATGCTTTGCTCAGTGAAGTTTCAGATGCGACGGCACTGGTGGCACGAATTTCTTCACCTACACGATGAACAATACGTTTGATGCTGTTATGTCCTGCAGCCATTACTTCCATACCTTCTTTTTCAGCACTCGTCTGATTTCCAATAGGGCCAAAGCGATTCCATAATGGCCGGCAACCAATGCTTCATGGAATAAACGCTGTTGTGACGGCAATACGTTAACTGGATATCCAGCACAATATTCGGTGATTAGCCTGCTCAATCCCAATTGGCGCAAATAGCTGATCTTTTCGCGACGACTTACCTCGCTGCCGGCAATTATTCCCGCATACAGACGGCAATAATCGATGGCAGTGCGTTTGACTCGCTGTAAACATTCATCATGTTGCCATGATTCCTCTTGCGCTAATTGCCATAGTCTGTCGAGAAACGCTTCATATCGTTTCAGTTTCATGGGCGAAAAAGTACGCATAATAGATGGCTGGTTATCCATTCGATAGCAATAATTCGTATCGCCAGTAAAGGTAATGGTTTTTGCCGCCTTGTATGCTGGAAGATTGAAAATCGTATCTTCAGATAGAATTTCTTCAAAACGCAGTCTGTTCGTTCGCAGAAAGTCGTTGCGATAAATAGCTGTCCAAACACGCATGGGAAACGCCTCAACAGTGTTGTCATCTTCGACATGCCCGAACAGCCTGTTGCGTACCGGCATGATTTCATCAGAACCATGCAAAGTAACTCCAGCTAAAGGATGAGGCTTCGTTACACGAACATGGCCTTCCACCACATCACGATGGCCACCCACCACTATGTCAGCATCGCTTTTAGCAGCTGCCGAATAAAGCCTCTCAAACATTTGAGAATCAACCCAGTCATCGGAATCCACAAAACCGACATATTCGCCAGTTGCATGTTCAATGCCAGTATTACGCGCTGGCCCAAGTCCAGCATTCTTTTGATGGAAAGCTTTTACTCGATGCTCACGAGCAGCATACTCGTCAGCAATCTCACCACAACGGTCAGGACTTCCGTCATCAACAAGCAAAATCTCGATATCTTCAAGAGTCTGGGAAAGAAGGCTATCGACGCATTTCTTCAAATAAGGTTCGACGTTATAAATCGGAACGACAACGCTGACTCTAGGATGTTTCACTTAAGTCCTCGATTCATCGAACCACCTTTTAGCAAATCGGCATATATAGCATCATTCAAACGTTCCATATAAATGTCCTGCCTGCACCGATCACTCACGTATTTGCCACAAGCCTGCTGCATGTCTCGATAGTCGATTTCGCTTACATGCGATGCCTTGACAAGGGTCTCCGACAGATCACTCACATTCCCCGACTCGAAAGTGAAGCCGGTCCTGCCCTCTTCCACCAGCTCGGGGATGCCGCCGATGCGGGCACCGATGATCGGCGTCTGAGCGGCCAGGGATTCCAGACCGGAGTATGGCATGTTCTCTCGCCACTCGGAACTGAGCACGCTGAAACGGGCGTTGCCCACCTCCCGTTGCAGATCCTCGCCGGTTCTATAGCCGAGCAGCCGGATGCGGGAAACAGCCTCCGGGCCCGCCGATGCGATCAACTGCTCGATGGCTTCACGTTTCGGGCCGTCGCCCACGATATGCAAATCCCAGGTATCGGGCAGGAATCCCTTATGACCGGCAGCGGCGTCCGAATCCGCGTATCGTTCCAATCCAGCAGCCTGTAGGAACGCCTTCACCAGAGTGAGGATGCCTTTCTCTTGGGATAGGCGTCCGAAGAACAGGACATACGGCCGTACCCCGGCCTGCGCATCATCGAACTTATGCGTATTCGCCACACGGGCGCCCATCGCCATCTGCGAATCCGTCAGGAAATTCTGCATGGCAATGGTACGCCCTGCATATCCGCCCTCATCCAGTTTGCTCTTCATGAATTCAGAAGGCGCGATAATCGCATCAATCTTGTCATACGAATGGTGATACTTCAGAAATTCGGCTTCCACGGAAGCAAGCAGACTCTTGGCACGCGATCCCTTCACACACACATTCTTTGTGGCATGCATGAATCGCCTATCCAAGCAGGCATCACACACTTCTCCCCTGCCATTCACCATCGTATAGGCCGGGCACAGCAAAATGTAGTCATGCGCCGTATACACCACCGGCACATGATGTTTCTTCAAATACGGTGCATCAAGAATCGAAAGCGTCAGCTGGCGATGCACATTGTTCATGTGGATCACATCTGGCTTGAATTCCTCTAGCAACGCTTCGAACTTGCGTCTCGCTTCAAAAGAGTAAATCAGCGTGGAAGCTTCCTGAACCTTCTTGAAAGCGGAAATATCCCCCACATAATCCTTTTCGGAAACGAAGTATTTACTCCAATAGCTCGGTTCGTTATTCGGGTGCTGCATGGAGAAGAACGCGACATCGTGGCCAAGTGCGCGTAAGCCTTCCGCCAATGCGAAGAAGTAGGTTTCCGCGCCGCCTTTGCGATAGAAATATTTGTTCACTAGGAGAATTCGCATGCTCACTCTCCCCCATACAGGTTCAGTGTTTGATCGGTGACGAAATCCCAGTTATATTTACCAACGATGTAATCTGCGGCATTTGCCTTGTAACGTTGTACAAGATCATCGTTTTCAAGTAATTCCTGAAGTTTTTTCCGCAGGGATTCAACAGAACCATGCTGGAATGTCGCTGCGTGCCCTTCTACCACTTCCGCACATTCCGGAATGTCGGACGTAAGGCAGCAGTTACCGTAACTCATGGCTTCCAGCAGACTCATCGGCATGCCCTCCAAGTCGCTTGGGAGCACATAAATATAAGCATTGCTATAGAGCTCTTTGAGCGCCTGCCCTTGTATGAATCCGGTCAAAATAACACGAGAATCCTGATTAGCCATCTGCTGAATATGCTGGTAATACTCGTTGGAGTCGGAAGCGCCTCCAGCGATGACAAGCTTTTTGTTCGTATTCAGCTTGTTGAACGCCTCGATAAGGTAATGCACGCCTTTCTCGGGAACAATACGCCCGAGAAACAGTACATAGTCGTTCTTGTGAAGACCATATTTTTCGGTAATTTCCTGCGCCGAAACCGGCTCACCATATTCAATGCCATTGGGAATGAAATGTGTACCGCGACCATATTTTTCTTGAAAATACTGCCGCATGCTTTCGCTGAGCACTATGATTTCATCCGCGCATTTCGCTGCGGTACGTTCTCCGAACTTGAGATATGCGGAGGCGAACTTGCCCCATTTGGCACGCTGCCAGTCAAGACCGTGAATGGTCGCTACCGTGCGAATGCCCGCCCAATGCGCCAGACGCAGCATGACGCAGGGACCTTCGGCATGATAGTGGATCACGTCAGGCCTGGCCGCAATGGCTTTCAGTGTCGCGAAGAATGAGGAGGTCAACGCTGCCAAACCTTTCGCTTCGAAAGTTGGCACTGGAACAACACGCACGCCGTTATATACAAAGGGCTTATTTGCAGAATGAACGTTTCCGTCAAATTCGGCGCCCGCAACATTATGTCCCTTGCGGTTGTATGCGATGACCTTATGCCCCTTTGCGGCCATACGCGTAGCTAGTTCATCTACAACAATCTCGATGCCGCCTTCACGCGAAGGAATGCGCTTATGACCTATCATCGCGATATTAACCATCACCGGTCACCCCTTAGTTATTCAGAGTGCCGGAATCGTGCCACAAGCGTTATGCAGGGCAGAGGATCGCATAGTCTGACCACTAACCAAACCGACGTAACGGCCGTTATCGGCTCTTTTTGCAATCGATCGACCTGTGGTCGGCATGCGAGTCCCGTCCTTTCCCTCTAAATGAACCCCGAATTGGTGTCTCTCAAGAGCAACCCAAACCGCGCAGGAGTTACCCGATCCCGTTCATCACCTGCCAAGGTCGATTTTTGCATCCCCCTCAGACACACCCAGCCCCCGTCACCTACTTTGGGGGTATTCTTCACAGGTTTTCCATGAACGCTTTGCTTGCTCGTGACTTAAAAACTGTGTTTGAAATCTGATTCAGTCGGTTTTCCGGACGTTTCTGAATGAGAAAAAGAGCCGATAACGGCCGTTATGTCGACTTAGTCCCGGTTCGAGGACGGTAATCCAGTGCCGATTCGCGTAGCCCAGGTCATGGGGAAGATGCTCGGTGGTGGTGTCGAATCCGTGGTGATGAACTACTACCGCCATATCGACCGCAGCAAAGTGCAGTTTGATTTTCTGGTGGATGCCGATTCTACCCGCGTTCCAGAAGAGGAAATCAAAGCGTTGGGCGGTCGTGTTTTCCGCATCCCTCCATACCAGCATCCTCTTCGCTACCGCAAGGAATTGGTCAGGCTTTTCCGCGAGGAGCACTGGCCGATCGTGCACAGCCATATCAACGCGCTCAGCGTGTTCCCATTGTCTGCAGCCAAGAAAGCTGGAATACCAGTCCGTATTGCCCATTCGCATTCCACGATGGGCAAGGGCGAGTTCGCCAAGAACCTGATGAAGCTCGCACTGCGTCCGTTCTCGAACCTTTATCCCACAGAACGTTTTGCATGCAGTGAGTATGCCGGAAAATGGCTGTTCGGCAGAGACGCTAACTTTACGGTGATTCCCAACGCCATCGAACTGGAGAAGTTCCATTTCGACCCAGTCATTCGCCAGGAAACCCGCAAGGAACTCGGCGTAGCCGATGACATGTTCCTGATTGGCCATGTGGGTCGCTTCATGCCACAGAAGAATCAGGCTTTCCTCGTCGACGTTCTAGCCGAACTTCTGATGCAAGAGCCGAACACGATGCTCGCGTTCGTTGGTGACGGCCCAGACAGGTCAGACGTGCAGCAGCACGCCCAAGAACTCGGCATTAGTGACCACATTCTGTTCTTGGGCCAACGCACGGACGTCAACCACCTTTACCAGGCATTCGACGTTTTCTGTCTGCCGAGCCGTTATGAAGGTCTCGGTATGGTCGCCATCGAAGCCCAGGTCGCCGGATGCCCCTGTGTCCTCAGCGATCAGGTTCCGCACGAAGCTGATATTTCTGAAAAAACATCTTTCATAAGTTTGGAAAACAGGTCTTCTTGGACTTTAACTCTACTCAACATTTCCTCGCAAATAACGAATAGGCAAATCAAAACATCAAATGCGCGCGCTGAAAAATATGACATTTCAGCCAGTGCGAATCGTCTGACCTCTCTGTACGTAAGCAGTGCGGAAAGCGCGAATGGATGGGAGGAAACGCTGTGAATCCTCGCGTTGCTGTAATCACTTCAGGCTATTTGCCAGTACCGAATGTTCTCGGCGGAGCTGTCGAAGCATTGGACATGATGATGGTTCAGGAGAATGAGAAGACTCCGAATTTTGATTTCACTGTTTTTTCTTCTTGGGCACCCGGCGTAGATCAGATCGTGGGTGAAGGTAATTTCAAGCATACTGATTTCTGCTTTATCAAGACGCCATTGCTGGTTCGCGCGGCGGATCGTTGCATTTATTGGGCTGCCAAACATGTGCTCCACAAAAAGAAGCTCATGAGCTATCGGTATATTGCGCAACGCCTGTGGTATATCAACAAGGTTTCCAAGAAGCTCGCACAGCCCGCAAAGAATGGCGGCCCAGCTTTCGACAAGATAATGATCGAAAACCACGCAACATTGTTCATGACCATGCAGAAGCACGGTAATTCCGAGCGATATGCGGGAAAAGTGTATTACCACCTGCATAACGAAGTTCTTAATGATTTCGGCTGCATTAAAGAGATTTCCAAGGTCAAAAAAGTACTTGGAGTTTCCAAATATATTGTTGGCACGCTTGACACGTATTTAAGAGAGCATGGTGAGCCTGGTCTGCGCGAAGATCAGAAAGCTGTATGGCGTAATGGCGTCGACACAAGCCGGTTTGGTTCGGAGGAGGCTAATAGCAAGGCGATTGAATTTCGAAAGAAATTCAATATAGCCGAGAATGATATTGTTTTCCTGTTTTCCGGGCGTCTTACTCCGGAAAAAGGCGCTGAAGAACTATTGAAAGCGTTTACTGAAGTAGCGCAGAAAGTTCCCAATGCCAAGCTGGTTGTTGCCGGAGCTTTCTTCTTTAATTCGAATATCGTGAGTCCATTTGAACAGAAACTTCGCGATTTAGCTTCAAATCCTGTTGTGAAGGATCGAATCATCTTCACTGGCTTTGTGAATTACGAAGATATGCCAGCTATTTATGCCATGGCCGATATATGCGTATTGCCGTCAATTTGGGACGATCCAGCACCCCTCGCGGTAATCGAAAGCTTGGTTTCTGGTAAGCCGCTCATCACCACTCGTTCCGGAGGCATCCCCGAATACGCCGATGGGCAGTCAGCCATCATCCTTGAGCGTGGCGATCAACTTGTTGACCAGCTTGCTGATGCTATGACAAAGATTGCTCGAGACTCCGACGAACGTGATGCCATGGGCGCGCATAAAACAGCATTACGTTCCGAATTCAATAAAGAAACATACATGGCACAATTAGCCATTCGTCTGAGGTGACTACGTGGGTAAGTACAAGAATCTGCTAGTCAATGTCGGAATCTTCGGACTCAGCGCAGTAGCCACCAAACTGATGGCATTCATACTGATGCCGTTGTATACCCTGTACCTATCTACAGAGGAATACGGCATCATGGACATGGCTACCATCATGGTGACCACATTATTCCCTGTACTAACTTTGCTCATCAGCGAAGGCATGCTTCGTTTTACGCTTGATGATAAGTCAAAAGCCGCGTTTTATATTACCGAAACCATGCTGGTTATGTTGGCAAGCTGTGTGCTTTTGGCAATTATTCTGCCAGTATTTGATTTGCCTATTTTTGGTGGGCTAGGTAGATATAAAATTTGGTTCTTGTTGTCCTATGCGGCGTTGTGTTTCCCCTCTGTGATGGGTACTGTCGCTAGGGCTATGGATCAGATGAAACTCATTGCTTACGCCTCAATATTGTCTGCGCTTATTATGGGCGTGCTTGCTTATGTGTTGATTGCCGGAATGAATCTCGGTCTTATGGGGTATTTCTACTCTTATATCGTAGGCAATGGTTCAGCGATTCTGGTATATCTTTTCGCCGGTAAGCAGTATCAGTTTATCGATTTTACAGTATGGCGAAACAACGCGTCTCTTCGTAAGCAGCTTTGGCGCTACTCGCTGCCATTGGCTCCGAATTCATTGTGCAACCAGATTCAGACGACGGTTAGTCGTTTCATTATTACAGGTGTACTGGGTATTTCCGCTTCTGGTTTGTATGCTGCAGCTTCAAAGATTCCTAATTTGCTTAATGTGCTTCAACAGATTGTTCAACAGGCTTGGCAGCTTTCCGCGTTCCAAGAGTTTAAGAGCTCTGGGCTCAAGCATTTCTATGATGTAATCTGGCGTGTGTACCATGCCCTGATGTCGGTAGGAAGCGCATTGGTAATCACACTCTCTCCGTTCATCGCTAGGGTGCTTATGCAGCGCCAGTTTTACTCGGCATGGCCTCTTATATCCATTCTTGTGCTTGCCTTTTATCTTAGTGCTATCAACAACTTTCTTGGCACGATTTATCAGGCTTATATGCGTACAAAGCCGTTACTTGTGGCAACAGTTGTGGGAGCCGTAGCATGCCTCGCATTTACCGCTGTCCTCGTACATGACTGGGGTATTTCAGCTGCTGCATTCGGCGTGTTTGTCGGTAGCTTGGTGATTTTCGTGGTTCGTGTGATTGATGTGCGTCGTCTGATGTCCATCAATATGAGGCCGATTCCTACGGCCATTACCATGACGCTGCTTACTGTCCAGTCCTTGGTAACCTCGAATCAATGTAACCATTGTCTATTCTGGTCATCGATTTGTCTGTTGCTTATTGCATTCGTGCAATGTTATGAACTTAAGCCTCTTATTACTCTGATATTCACAAGGAGGAAGTACACAGCATGAGTACTAATCCATCTGCCATGCCTGAGAAAACCCGAACTGAAGATCTCCCCCTGATTTCAGTGATTGTTCCTGTGTACAAGGTTGAGCGCTATCTTGACCGTTGTATACAGTCAATCGTCGACCAGACGTATCGAAATTTGGAAATCATTCTGGTCGATGATGGCTCTCCGGACGCTTGCCCTGATATGTGTGATGCTTGGGCGGCAAGAGATTGCAGGATCCGTGTCATTCATCAGGAGAACCGAGGATTAGGTGCCGCTCGAAATAGCGGAATCAGAATCAGCACCGGAGAGCTTATCGGTTTCGTTGATTCTGATGATTGGTTAGAACCGACTATGTATGAAGTCCTATATCGTTCTCTCACCAAAGAAAACGCTGATACCTCCATGATCACCGGTGTCTTGGAATATCCTAACGGACGACAAATATATCTTTATCATCCTGATTTACATCTGGTAATGACCACTTCGGAATCCTTTAAATACATTAATCTGCCAGGTTATTCGACAATCTCTGCTTGGAGCAAGCTCATCAAACGTTCCACTCTAGGAAATATTCGTTTCCCGGAAGGGTGCACTGGCGAAGATTGGCAATTCACCTACGATATACTTGCAGCGAGCGTACGAACTACTTTTGATTCAACGCCGCAGTACCATTATCGACAAGTTGCGGGAAGCCTTTCTAACACGAGCACAAATTTCAATTTTGCTGGTTACGAAGCTACCAAAAACATGGTGAAACTGGTACATCAAAAATTCCCCGAACAGCTTCCTTTTGCGTTGTATGGACAAATGAGAAGTATGGTGAGCCTTTATGATCAGGCTCTTGTCACGGGGCATGCTAAAGAACAGCAATGGCGAGATTTCGCAGAAGACACTCGCACTTTCGTCAATCAAAACATGAAAGCTGTTACTGAATCCGTGACGCTCCCTCGTGGACGTCGCCTGCAGCTCAAACTCATGGCCATCTCTCCAACGCTTTATGGCGTGTTTTTCTTACTTCATAAACGTATTCATCCGGAACGGAGCAAGTGAAAAATGAGCATTAAACAACTTGCGATGCGGTTAGTTTATGGCCACAAGGCTTCATCGGAGCAATACATATCATGGCTCCGAAGCCAGGGAGTACACGTGGGACAGCATGTGCATCTATATACGCCATGGTCCATCAGAATCGATACTCAGAGACCTTGGATGATTGAAATCGGCGATAACGTACATATCACCGCAGATTGCTCTATTTTGCAGCATGACTATAGCTGGGCAGTAATACAACGCCTTACGGGTGAAGTGCTGGGATCATGCGGAACGGTTCGTATTGGCAATAATGTTTTTGTCGGTCAGAAGTCGTTGATTCTCAAAGGAGCTGAGATCGGAGACAACACCATCATCGGAGCTGGCAGCGTGGTGACAGGCCGTTTGGATGGGAACGCTGTATATGCCGGTACTCCGGCAAAGAAAATCTCTTCCTTGGAAGCGTATATCGGCAAACGCCGCAAACTTCAATTAAATGAAGCCGTGTTATTAGTACGTGAGTACGAGCAGACATATGGAAAGCGGCCGCCAAAAAAGCTACTTCGGGAATTCTTCTGGCTGTTTGAGCCTAGGAACACTCAGCTGGATGAGGTATTCCAAAAGGTTTTCCAGCTTGATAACAATACCGAACGTTCACAGCAAGCGTTTGTTCAAAGCGAACCCATGTTTAGCAGCTATGAGGCATTCCTCAAATACGTTGAATCAAATTCTTAACAGCTAGCACAGAGAAAGAGGCTTCTATGAAAGACTCAATTACTTCTTACACCATTACCTGCAGCAGACCAACTAATTATGGCGCTGTTCTGCAAACTTACGGCTTGAACACCGCTCTACGCAAGATGGGTGTGGACGCCAAGGTGCTGGATTACAACCCCAAATACTACTACACGTCTACGCGGCCGCTGCCTATTCGCATGCTTCGCGCCATCGTACGCTTCCCTGATTTGGTCAAGGGGCGCAAAGTGTTCGGCAAATTCCTTGAGGACTACATACCTATGAGCGCCAAAACTTACCGTACGCTTGCCGAGATTGAGGCTGACACCCCCCAATCCGACGTCTATATTTGTGGCAGCGACCAAATTTGGAACTGTAAGAACAAGCTTAATGGTAAAGATGATGCGTTCTTCCTGTCATTTGCGCCTGCGGGCGCTCGCAAAGTAGCGTATGCTGCCAGCATTGCCATGCCTGAAATTCCTGACGATCAGAAGGATCGTTATCGTAGACTGATTTCCGATTTCGATGCCGTGTCTGTGCGCGAACCGTCGTCGGTGCCCATGCTTGAAGATCTCGGCATTAGTAATGTTCAATCCGTCATTGACCCAGTATTTCTGCTTGAGAAGGATGATTGGAACGTAATCGCCGATGCCAGCGATTTCACTCCTACTGAAGATTACGTACTGGTGTATGGCTATAACCGCCAGAAAGATGTATACGCTTATGCACGTCGGCTTGCCAAGAAGCTAGGCGTGAAAGTCTATACCATCGGTACTGCCATCGAAGATTACACACTTGATCAGGACCGTTATTTTTGGAATGCTTCCCCTAACACTTTTGTGAACCTGATTCGCAATGCGAAAGCCGTGGTGACAAATTCATTCCATGGCACTGTGTTCTCTATTGTGTACAACAAACCATTCCACTTCTTTACAGTTAAGCAGACCACAAATTCACGCATGCTCGACCTGCTGGATTCGCTAGCGTTAAAAGACAGACATGTTACCAGTGGCGACCTGCTGAGCAACCACATCGACTATACGCAGCCGAATACTCTACTCGCTTCATTACGTAAACAGTCATTAGCTTATTTACACAGCAGCGTATCGGAACCACTAAATCAGCATTAATCAAGAGTCCAAAGGAATGTCATTATGAATTGGAAGAGCACTGTAGAACAGTGGATGCCAAAACCGCTTATCGCTCCTCTCAAGAATCTGCGTCAAAGCATTCATCTATATCAAGATTCGTGGGCACAAGCCAAGCGGTTTAATCGTAGCTACTCTCGCATTATGCCCCATGAACGAGTAAGAATCGAGACACGAGTGATGTTTCTCAGCCATCAAATTGAAAAGGGTCTGAGCCATCACAATTTTCGCTATGGGTTTGGGAAAAAAGTTTTTAACGAGCTTCCGACCCTGCTTACACGTCTGGAACAAGCAGATCTGAATTTCGCTAATAACACTGTGTACAAAGAAAGTCTTGCTGCGCTTCATGAGTACATGCAGCGTCATCTCGATGCGGAGAAAGATATTTCTTGGCAGCAATCGTTATTCACTACAGATCAGTGGCAACACATTATGAATGCCGAATCAAACGATGGTGGAAGCATTTCTATCCGTAAAAGTGACAAGCTCAATAACAAAGATCTTTCCTTTGCTGCGTTAAGTGAAAATAGACATTCAGTTCGTGAATTTGCTGATGAGCCGGTATCCCTAGACGAACTTAACCAAGCAATTCAGATGGCCATGCGCACTCCATCAGTGTGTAACAGGCAACCCACCAGAGTGCATGTCATTCTCGACAAGGAAGTTATCGCAAAGGCTTTGCACATTCAAGGTGGTGTTAATGGATATCCAGCCCCTCCCGCATTGCTGATGATTACTTCTGACTTGCGCGCGTTTATGACATCTTATGAGCGCAATGAGGGATATACCGACGGTGGCCTGTTCGGAATGTCACTACTATTATCTTTGGAATCTTTGGGAATTGGAGCTTGTCCGCTCAATACCATGTTTACGGCAACTGCAGAAAAGAAAACCCGCAAACTTTTGCATTTGCCTGATAACGAAGTACCCGTCATGTATATCGAAGTTGGACATTTCTTGGACGAAACACGTACCTGTCGGTCCACTCGATTCCAAGGCTCAGATATTACCTCGGTCTTGCAGTAACCACAGACTGATATTCCCGTTCGCGTACTTGCATCTGCGCGATCAGATACAGTCGCATAATCAGCAAGGAGTCTTCCATGGACGCACTCTATGTTTTCGTCACCACATCATTGCCCAAAGCTGGAGCGCAAGTTGCCGGATTGCCATTAACGCTGAATTTGCTACTTACTGCATATGTAATTCTTCGTCGCCCAAACCAGACTTTACTGACGATGCAACGATTCCGAGGACTAACAATAGCCTACGGAACACTGTTCATATTTGGCACGCTATCCATGCTGATGGCTCTAGCTCAAGGAGTGAGTGCATTCACTCTTTCACAAATGCTCATTGTTGTAGGATCACCTTTGGTTGGTGTTGCCGCGACAAGAATAACCAGAAGACAATTCAGCAGAATCATCATCTGCTCCATGTTCATAGTTAATCTGTACGGCATTATTCAGTTTGCTATAGGTATAGAGAATTGTGCGGTAGCGGGTATCACATACACATTAGGGCAGGACTTTACGGATAAAGCCATTGGATTCCATGCAGATGGAACCGTGGAAAAGATACCCTCAACCTATCAAAGTGGTGGCTCACTAGGGATTTTTAACGTTCTAGGAGTGTCCTTTCTCTTGTCGAGCTATCAGGACTCGGCAATTTGGAAATATATGCGATACGTTGCGCTTGGCCTTGGACTAGTAGGAGTTATGCTTAGCGGTTCACGATCTATTCAGATTCCTTTCTTTCTGCTTTTAATCATTTTCCTTATACAGTTCGTTAAACAACTACCTCCACGTAAACGAAGTATGACTTTGGGTATCGGAGGAGTTGCCCTAGCAATTGGAGCGGCATGCTTATACGCTCAGCAAACCATCGTCGGTCATTTTTTTGATCGTCTCGTCAACCAGACCTTAGCCGACAAAACAGCAAGCGGCAGGACTGAGCAATGGTCACAGAGTTTTGAAGTTATTTCGCAAATGAACGGCTGGCAACTGCTCAGGCAGATTATGTTTGGTCAGAATCCTCACACTAATGTCGGAGGCGAAGGGTTGCCGAAGTTCTTTTTTATGTTTGGCATTGTTTCAACAATAGCATTTTATGGTGGATTAATATATATTATTCGGCGCTGTTGGCAATGCCGTAGAGGTCGCATCGTCGCACTTGGAATTCTTTGTGTTTTCTGCGCTTTCTGCGTGGATCAATCATTTTATTATCCACCCAACATCATGAACATTTCATTATTCGCAGCAGATGTGCTAAAAAAACCTTCTTTCGCAAAATCTAATGAGCGAATACCGCAGAATACTGCATTTAGATCATCAGCTTCCAATTAGCTCTTCATCTGAGAGGTACACCCGTATGAGCCAAACCAACATGACACAAATCACTCCGATACAACACCAATCAACGCGTATTGCGTGGATTGACATTGCTCGCGCTGTAGCCATGGTGCTCGTATTCACTGGGCATCTTGGTACAAGCTGGTTTCCGCAGCTAGAGCCATTGACGACTGCTATATACACTTTCCATATGCCCCTGTTCTTTTTGCTCAGCGGGTTATTCTTCAAGCCAACTATCGACCTGTTGACACTAATAGCTAAACGAGCTCGGACTTTGCTGGTCCCTTATTATGTGTTTTCGGTATTCGCACTGGCCGCGCCCATTGTAAAATTACTGCGCCCTTCGTTATATCAGGCCGCTGGAAAATCCACGGATTCGAATCCTTTCGAAGCTATTGTCGCTATCCTCTTTGCGCAAGGCAATGCAGGATTGTGGTTCCTTTGGTCATTGTTCGTAGGTACCCTTTGCCTGTGGATTACGGTGCGAGCCGTCCGCTCCAACAAGCTGGCGTTGACCATAGTGTTATTGGCGTATCTTGTTATCGACTGTCTTCTTAAAGGCTATCCTGCAGTGGCTCAACTTCCTTTCCAGTTAGGTAAAATCTTCGAGGCCACAGCCTACGTTGGCTTCGGATACCTTGTCGCTCAAACTTGTAATATCCGAAACTGGGATCAGCTGGAGATCAGTCGCAAGCTTGGCGTATTCGGAATTACCACTGTGGTATTCCTAATCCTTGAACACTGCTCAACGGCGCAGCCCATAACAAGTGGAGTAATGCTTAACGCACTGCTGCTACTCACCACGTTCTCCGGCATCGCTATGGCGATTTCTTTCAGCTTGTTATTACCGGAAGCGCGTTGCTTCGCCACGGTTGGGCGAGACAGTCTGGTTTTTTATGCTCTAAATGATTTTGTTCTCAAAACGGTTAAATTCGCCTTATTCTCCGTCGCACATATTCCCGTAGCTACTTTGCCATTTGCCGAGCAGCTTTTTACTGGAATCCTGGTGCTCATCATGGCGATGACGATTTGCTACGCTCTCAACGCTTTTGTTCAACGATATATGCGCTGGGCTATCGGCGATTTTAGTCGGCACGTCATGTCTGAATGAGAAAGACGCAAGATACTAGCGTATGCACAGTCCATATTCGTGTGAAACGAACTGTGCATACGCTTAGAGAAGAGCTGGGAAGATGACAAAGGAATCTAGACTAACAGCATTGGATTCGCTGCGAGGTTTTGGCATACTGCTTGTAGTTTTGGGACATACCTCGCAAACTAGTGGCTTGGTATCATGGATCTTCTCATTCCACATGCCATTGTTCTTCATCATTTCAGGAATGCTGTTTCACGAAAGGCAGTTTCTGGATTCATTCAAGAGGAAAGCGATAAGGCTACTCGTGCCATACGTGTTCTTCGGAACGGTGACTCTTGCGTATTGGGCTCTTATCGAGCGACGTCTCAGGGGAGACGAAGGATCTGTTCCGAATGCGCTGGCAAATATTGTTCTCGCTCGCGCAGGTAGCGATAATTACCCGCAGAATGCGGCGCTTTGGTTCCTGCCTTGTCTGTTTGTCACGGAGATGTTGTTCCTTGGAATCTTTACCTTCGTCAAATCAAAGAGAGCGATCCGGTATGATTGGGCTGTTGCCGCGACGCTTGCCACGGTCAGCTTTCTCTCAATCATTGCCATGCATTCCTTCGATCTGCCGATTGATCGGCTCCGCCTTCCTTGGGCTCTTGATATCCTGCCTTTCTCCATGCTGTTCTATTGCATTGGCTACTTGCTGAGTCGTTTTCTCATGCCATGCATGCGGAAATCCAAGCCGAAGGCATCGTTGCATGCTGTCTATGTTGCTATCGGTATGGCAGGACTTGGCCTGCTGAGGGTATTCGATGAGTTGACCGGACTAAGCGTCAACCTCAATGACGCAAGTACCAGCAATCCATTTTGGATGCTATGTGCAGCATTGCTTGGTTTTATATCATCGCTCATGCTTTGCATTGCTATCGACTGCCGGCTGCTGCAGTTCCTTGGCAGGGCGTCGCTTACCATCATGTGCGTGCATGAACCGGTGAAACGAGTGCTGATTTTTGTTATGGCGAAAATTCTTGGGATGAATACAGATGCATTGCGAGCGAATCTTGTATATGCGATGCTGGTGACTGTTGTCACTGTAGCTATCTGTGTTGCTGTTCATCTCATTATGGACAGGTTCGCTCCCGTGTTGATCGGCAGTTCCCGTCACAATCTGGCTTCGCAAGGCAAGGCAAGGGCATGATGGGAGAACATTTGCGGTTGGCATCATAGTTGCGATGGAACGTCGCTTTGTTGTTGTAATGCCTGTAAGAAGTCGGCATCTCGATTTCGCTTTGCCCGTTAATTGCATTCATCAGCAATGGTGGTGTCAGTGTGACAGATGATTTGCCGCACCGACACCACTAGCAAGCTCAGCTAAGTGCTCACTCTTCCTGCAGATGTTTGATTTGCTTTTCGATTCCGTCCCACACCAGTTCGAGCCAGCGGCCACGGTTGCGGTTTACGGTCACTGCAAACAGTCCCTGACGTACGAAGTCGATCAGGGTGCAGACAAGGTAGATTATCAGCAGGATACCGAGAATCTGCAGGATCGCGAAGTGTTGTTGGTAGAGGTCTTCTAGTACGAACAGGTGCTTCCAAAGCAATGTTCTCGTGGCGGGATGATCGGTGATCAAGTACACGGCGAACGCAGACTGAGCTATGCGGTTGATGATCCGACTGCGGAAGGAAAGCGGGTCGAACAGTAGAAAAATGCCGAAGCCCACCATGATGACGGGCAGCTTGAACGATCCGGCGATGAAGATGCCCTTATCGATTCCGAACAACGATAACATAACGGAAGCGCATGTGTACAAGAGGAAGAATCCCAGTCCGATTCCGGTCATCAGCCAAGTCTGTTTGAGTGTGAACGGCTTCATGTACCACTTGCATGCGGAGATGGTGAAGAAGATGACGACGCCCACTTTGCCACCACCCTGCATGACGAGCTGAAAGAAGGTCCTCTCAGGTCCCAGTGAAAGATTCTTGACGTCATAGCCGTTATGGACGACGAAATGGTGGGCAAGAATCATGAACATTGCAACGATGCGCAGCAGTTCTATGCTGGAATTACGCCCCCCCCCAATTTGAAATTCGGGTCGACGGGCTAGCCTTATGGGAGGCCATAGTCTCTGAGCCCATAATCATTCTCCTTCGCTTTCTCTTACTCTCTTATCTCTTTCCGACACCCCACTCAAGAGGGGCTTCTATCCGTCTGGAAAGGCCGAGCCACGAAGTCAGCTTGCGATCGTCAACAGAACCGCAGGCCGCAGGCGACTTCTGGGCGTTCAGAAAGCAAAGATGATGCGCCAACAGACTCGAAATGGCCTGCATTTACCGCGCACATGCCCTTACCTGTTCCTCAAGCATTTCCAAAGTATTGACGGAAGCCATGATCCGCTCTTTGCTCATGTTCTCGTAATACGGCTCGGCATGAACCACGCCATTAAGTAATTTCATCGACAGATTCAGCCTGTTAACCAAGTCCGGATCAAGAAACTTGCCGCACAAAGCAATGTTGCCACTGCACTTGTTTTTAATCCCCTCATTGCCATAGTAATGGGCAACCAGCGCTTCCATACCTTTCTCCACGGCGAGACGAAGATGAGTCGCCGCCTCAAGATATTCGCCAGACTCGATTCTCAATACAGCACGAATCCTTTGCTGCTTCATAAATCGGCTCTCGTCGAGATAGAACACCCGCATATGCCCCGCCACATCCAGCCCAGCCTGGTTAAAAGAGGCGAAAAGAGAAACAGATGAGCCTCCGGACTTTTTCAGCTTCGTCGGAGTGCATGCCTTAGAAGGGGCTGAACGGTGAATCGAGATAGCACTGTTACGCTCATCCTTGCATGACGCACTGACGGGAACCTCATGGCTTCCAGTATTTCCAATCTCATCCTGTGGATTGTCACCGTCCTTCTTCCAGACGGTGCCGCATGCCAAACTGATAAAAACGATGCTATAGGCAATCAGGCGAATAGTTCTCTTGGACCGTAGTGCGTTCACGCTGATGTTCATTATCGTCGCTCCTTAACTGTTTGAAATTATTTATTCCCATGCCGGCATGAAGCATACGATACCCAATAGAAGCTATCCTAACAAAAGGATAAAAACACTCTAAGTCAGAAGAGATTGATAAAGTATATCCCATGAATAGCATATTATTCGATGCACAGGAGCGATGGAACAAGAACCTCAGAGGCATACGCAAGGAAAGAGGACTCAATCAGGAGGATCTTGCGGCGCTGATGCGCGAACAAGGGTTTACGACCTGTACTCAGAAGTCGATATCCAGATGGGAGCAGGTGGGGCGGAAACCAGGCTACGCATTCCCTTCGTACGACAAAATGGTCGGACTTGCAAAATGCCTCCAAGTTGACGTCCCCTACCTAACCGGCGACATGGGCGGGCGGACTTATGACGAACAATACATCGCAAACTCCATCGGAACAGATCCCGGCGTTGTAGCACTCATCAAGGAATTGGAACAGTATGCCTCTGAAAAAATAGATTACGAAGATGATGGGGAGCCAGAAAACATCACTCTGTATCACAACGCGGATGAGCTAGCGCTTTTCATTCTGGACTTCGTCGGAAGTGAATTCATTTCCAAATACAGAGACTTCGTCGCCGCATGGATGAACATCACGCCGCAAGACGATACCTCGAAAGCAAAAAGCGAAGAAGCACGCTACAGGAAGGATCTCAAGGTGGCGAAATTCGAGCTCGTGGATTCCTTCCAGGCAGCGTTGTGCCGGCAATATCCCGATCCGGATTCCGACGCATTTCTCACCGAAAAAGGCCTGGAATGCAAACGCAACGAGGATTTGCAACGCCAGCAACACAAGGAGAGATTACAAAAGAAAATATGGAAGAAATTGCTTGAGCAAGGAGGGACCGATTCCGTCCAAGACAAGATGAGGCAAATCTCTTCAGCATTGCAGCCACTTGTAGATGCCTCGGCAAAAGTATCGAACTATCGAGAGGAACGGATCGAAGCACTCAGACTTCGCATCATAGCACGCGCTCGAGCTGCTCAAGGTCTTTCCTAATAGATAGAACCCGTTTAAGGGGATTTTGGGGAGACGTCGTAGGAAAGACGACCATGAGTTCACGAACCAAAGCCTCCCACAAGGCCGGCAAGCCAACCACCGGCAAGCCAACCAGGATTCAACATGGGAAAGGGCACGAACTTCCAGTTCTTCATTTTTGATGATTGGAAGATTCCGTCCATGCTTATCGGATTCGGGCTTTTTGAACTGTTCGCACACAAGGAATTCCACAACCGTTGCGTTAACTGTTTGGCCGGATCCGCCTTCGGTGTCTATCTGATTCACTACCATCCGGCGGCCAAGGCTCTTTTGGATGGATTGGCTTTCACTCGACAAGCTGTACCTGTCCGCGCATCCGCTCGTGGCCATGACACTATGCGTGCTGGCCATCTTCGCCTGCTGCCTGGCATTGGACCTCGTACGCCAAGGCCTGTTCGCTGTGACCGTCGACCGCAACCGCGGCCGCTGGTTCGAACTGGTCTGGAACAAAGCCACGGAACGCTTATGCATGCGAACTCCAAGCAAAGCGCAAAGGTCGTCTTTCTAAAAAGAAGGACGACCTTTGCGAACTGGACATCGCCCAGCTTTATCACAGGTGAATATTCCACACAAAAAGCCTATTTTCAACTTCGACGTGTTTGAGCCTCATCCCGACCCATCGAACTGAAGAAATTCAGATTCGATGACCGAAGCGCTGTTTCGCGTCTGCACAAGTCGCGTTTGGCGTCTGCACAACTCAGTTTTTACTGCGATAGAAAGAGCTGTGCAGACACGATTTTTTGGAAATCACCTTTATTTAGGGTGATTTACCGTCCTTCCACACCCCTATCCCGTATTTTTGAGCCTTTCCTGTCTGCACAAGTCGGATTTCCCGTCTGCACAGCTCAAGAAAAGGGCAGAAAATACTAGTTGTGCAGACGTGACGACCGCAGATGGGCCGTTGCGTATACGCAAATTGCGGAAGCGATCACCAGTAGCAGCGAAATGATGGCGAGCGCCTGGACTGCGGATCCGGAGCGAGGCATTTCCGGCTTCTCTGGCTTTTCTGGATTGCTGGGTTTGCCAGGTTCTTCTGGCTCGGCGACGGCTTTGATGGTTACCGTCACTTGTGCGCTTATGCCATCATGGTCGGAGGTGCGCAACTGTGGGCCCGCTCCCCCACTCGAGTTTGTATCTATAACATCATCCGCACCATTGCGCACGGCGGTGATGGTGATGTTCTGGCTCACGGCTTCGAAGGCTTTCCTCTTCTCAACCGCCTGCATTGCGCGATCGATCTGATCGTTCAACGCCTGCAACTGGTCACTATCCACCACAAGAAGATAGTCGGCGATGCCGTTCAGTTGTGTTTCCGTCAGCTTTAGTAGGTCATCGGCGCTCAACCGTTGAAGGCCGCTCGCCGGATTCAATTCAACCAAAGTCTGCTTGCTGGAGATCGCCAGATCGCCGACATGGAACATTCCGTCACCCATACCATCACCGCTAGTGCCGCCTGGAATCAGCCCAAGCGAGTCAGCCAAGTATGGCGCAAGATTCGACAAGTCGGAGAACGAGCCGCTCAACAAGGCGAGCGTGTTCAGTCCAGCTGGAATCATGCCCCGGTATTCGCCACCGCGAACAGTCACATAACCAAGGTTTTTAGCGTCATCCAGTAAGTTGAATAGCATCGGCGCGGTGAACGTTCCGCCCGAAAAACTGCCTTGCGCGGAAGTCTCATTCGTTTCGGCAAACCGCATCAACGTTGCGTCCGAGGTGAATGTGCCGCTCTTCACGTGTAGTGCGCCACGGCAATCGACCGCAGGCTGTGTTCCGCCCGCAACCGTTCCCGGTCCAGTAATGGTGAGCTGCATGTTTGCAGGCACAGTGATCACAGCGGATCCATCGGCTTGCAGCACATGCCCGTTCAAGTCAAACGTTACGTTTCGCATGCCTTTCAGAGGCGTAATCGTAACGCTTTCCGCAACGTCAGTCAGCAATGTGACCGTCGCGTTCTTCATCGACGTATGGCCGATCGCCTCCTGTACGCTCGCGTAGGTTGCGTTGCCCACTTGCGCGACCGCCTGAGATTCGGCGGCATCGGCAACTGCATCTGCAGAGAACAGCAGCGTTCCAAACAGCGACGCGATCGCGAAAACAGCGGTCAGCACCACCGAAACCAAATACTTACCTTGCGTTCGCGGGCACACATTCACCCGCTTCTCATGACTACGCATGATTATTTCCTTTTATAGGTTCTATTGCATATTTCAATCCGCACCGAAGTGCGTGGGACCACCCTCAGCGGTGAGGGATGACGTTACAGAAATCATGGCGCCACGTTGCATTAATTATCTCACAATGCGCAAAGGAAAGCAAATTACCTATTTTGAAAATCCAAATCTCATATGAGATATATCAAAAGACAATCTTTAGTTATAGTGGACCTCATCACATAAGTTAAAACTGTTTCACATGAGTATCACAATATTCCTCACACGAATAAACGTATCCCAATAACTGCAAAAATATACATATGACGAATAATTGTTTCCCATCAAGAAACAAGCGAGCCCACAATCAAACAAGCGAGGTCGCAACCACACAAAAACACATTTCCCATCTGCACCACGTGGGAAAGCAAAAGAGCGCTCCGGGAGGGAGCGCTCTGATTTGCACGACGATTCGTGCGAAAAGTACTGCGGAATTTAGTAAGATCCGGTGCCGCGGAAGACCACGAGCACGGTTTTTGCGAGAATCGCAAGATCGCCTGCAATAGACCAATTTTCGATATAGGAAACGTCCAAATATTCGCTCTGCTCCTGCGAAAGATCCGAACGGCCAGAAACTTGCCACGGACCGGTAATACCAGGCTTAACCAGCAGTCGCGTGGAATAAAGGGAACCGTAGCGGGCAACCTCTTCCGGCAATGCCGGGCGAGGACCAACCAAAGACATGTCGCCCTTCAAAACGTTGAAGAACTGTGGGAATTCATCCAACGAAGTCTTACGAATAAAACGACCAACCTTCGTAATTCTCGGATCATCCTTCATTTTGAAAATGAAACGATCGGTCTGTCCATTTTCTTCGGCAAGCTTCTTCTTCAATTCTTCCGCATTGGTAACCATGGAACGGAATTTATACATGGTAAACGGCTTGCCATGCAAACCGATACGCTGCTGCGAGAAGAAAATCGGACCACCGTCATCAAGCTTGATGGCGATCGCCGTACCCAACATCAGCGGCGAGGAAATCAGCAGCGCGAAAGCCGAACCGACGATATCCAGCAGGCGTTTAATCACGTACGTCGTATTCGTATACTGCGGCAAGCTCGCCAGCAATACCGGCTGTTCGGCCGTATTACGCAAGTACAGGCGGTGACCGCTCACATCTGCCAGAGACACGGCCAACGCAAGCTCCATGCCAAGGGATTCGACCGCAAGCGAAATGCCATGCAGCATTTCGGAATCACGGGACAGCACGTCGGCAACATACACTTCCTGCGCACCCAAGCTTTCGCACGTACGCGGGAAAGCGGCATTGAACGGAATCACCTTCAGCTTGTCAGCACCTTCAATGGAAGGATCAGGCTCGAACGACGTGACCACATAAGCGTCTTTCTCATTGTCGTCAGCTTCGATCGGACACACGGCAATCGGCGAATACCCCCAATTGGAGTAGTCCCGCATGGTGCGCAACGCACAATTGATGCCGTCGGAAGAACCAATCACCACGGTCTTATACTTACAGGCGCCCTTCTGACGGCTGCGATGCTGCCACTGACGCATCTGCCAACGGGCGATGACTTCTAGGAAGAATGCAATGATCGGGGCGACGATAAGCGCGGTTCTCGGCAAGGAAAGATTGAAAATAAAAGCAAGCGAGCAGTAAGTGATGATGGTGAGCAGCGACGCGTTGATGATTTTCGCATACAGCTCGTAGCCTTCCGCCATCACATGGCGATGATACGTTCCAGCAAAAGTGAGGCTCAACACCCAGATGAGGCTGAAGCAGATGAGGAACAGCCAGAACGGCATGGCCCCATTGATGGCATTATATGCGGCATCGTTAGCCCAAAGACTGATGGATAGCGAAATCAGCATGACCGCAAGATCGACCATCACCAAGCAGACGACAAAAGAATAACGCCATGCGGGCACAACCTGATTCCGCCTGCCCTTGCGCTTTCCATCTTCACCAACGGAAAATGGCGTGTTCGAAAACATCATCGGCTCAAACTGAGGGCTGTTGTCTTGAGACTGATGTCGCTCCTGCTTCTGATCCTGGTGACGAGAGTTAGAAGAGACGATATGGATTTCCTGGGTTCTCACTACTTGATCCGAACCCTGCTCAGAGCTGCGGAAACCGCCTTGCATGACTCCTCCCTCTACTAACTACCCCCACCCGAAAAGAAGGGGGCTTCCCTCCATGAAGAGATAGTATCATAAGCCCTGTTAACAGAGTAGATCTCCAACTCGCTTTTGCGGTTAAATGACTATTGGAAACTTGCTTTTGACGCGATACCGCGAAACGCGCGGCAAGAACGGATGAAAAGTTGACGTCCGTTCCGTGAACGTGAGGCTACATGCGCATATACCCACATACCCCCCCATACTCCCCTGTTGCAAGATGGCTTGTCTAGAGCCGCTTGCTTAGCTGCTTAGGTTGCCTACGGAACTGTCTAGCGGCCTTCAATCAGCGGGGTCTGGCGGAGGGTGAGCGGCTCATCCGTATCCGGGGCGGACTGCACATGCACGGTGATCTCATAGGATTCGCCGGGCTGCAAGGTCACATCGCCCACGCCCACGGTCAGGCCATCGTGCAAAGTCACACCCTTGTAATCGTCGGCATTCTGAAATTCCCAATCCACCAAACGACCGTTCGCAGGCGCGTAAATGAACAATGCCGTCTTGATCTGGCCTTTCGGAACGATATTTCCGGCACCGGTCACATAGTCAGCTTCGGAAGCCGCTTCTTCCGCCGTTATGGTGTTCTGCAACTTGATATGCACCGTATACTGGTTCGCGCCGTTTCGCGCGACCTTCTGGAATTCAGTGGTCACTTCGCGATGCAAATACCAGTCCATTTTCGACTCAGTTTCGTCGGAAATATACACGCCGACCTGCGGTTTCGCACCTTCCGTAATCAATTTGCCGGAAATAGCGGAATCGGCAATCAGATTCTGCTCATCCTCATGCGCGCTCCACACCATCACGTGTCCCTGCTCAACAGACGTGGAAAGCGCCTTGACATACGATTTGAAATCGCCCGCATTCTGCATGATATGGTCGAACGCGGCCTGCGCGGCAACCGCGAAATACTCGTCCGTCTCCTGCGGAGCCATGCGCGCATACACGTCATGCAGCAACGTTTGGGCGGTATTAGTGCCATCCAACGTCGAACCGTCAGGCATGGCAACGCCACCGGTCACCGCCAGCATGTTCTGCAGGAACAACGGATCAATGGCGATCACACCATCAACCGCAACGCCATACTGGCGATTCCACATGGCGCTCACAATCTCGCCGGTACGCGGAAAATCAGGCGTGAAATTCACGTCGCGAATATCCTTGCCAAGCTTGTCGGTGAACAGCAAACGTTCCTCGGCGGTCAAATCCACAACCGGCTCGTCGGCATTCTGAATTTCCGAATCGGAAACGAACGGCTGCAAGCTCACGTGACCGCCCTGCACCGTGGCCAGGCCGAGCGATCCCGTAAGACCGCCGGAAGGACGCGCCTCCGCATTCGTTTGCGCAAGGATCAGATAATTGCGCGGAGCATCATTCGCATGGCTTTCCGTGCCCAACATGCTGGGCAGCACCTGCACGATGGAATTCAAGGAATGCACCATGCTGTCAAGTTTTTCGCAATACGTTTCCGCGGTTTTCAGGGCGTCCGCGATCTGCGCGATATGCGGGGTTTTCACGGTTTTCACTTCCCGCGTGGCCTTGTCGATCGTATCGTCCGCGATTTGGAGCGGCTGCTGAGACGCTTCCAATCCGGAAATTTCGATCGTGCCGTTTTCCACATGAATACTGTTCAGATCAACATTTTCGGCGACTTTCACCAGTTGCGGCAACGCCTGCGACGAAATATTCTCCATGGCGGCCACCGTGGTGCGTACGGCGGAAATGTCATTGCCCACATACGGCACGACCGACGCCACCTGCCACAGCGGCGAAGAGGTTTGCTTGTAGGCCTTGCTTACGTGATCGGAGAACGCGGTTGTCTGCTTCTCAAGCTTGGACGTGTCCGCTTCGGAGATGGTCTGCTGCAAGCCTTGAGCACTCGACACCGCCTGCTGCAGCTCGTTTTTCACGTGCAGCGCAGACCATACGAATGCGCCGGCGAAAACGGCGAGGGCTGCGACTATCACGAGTACGCCGATTAGGATCTTGCGACGGCGACGTTTGCGCTTGATTTGGCGAATATGCTCGGCGCTCATACGGCGGCGCACGCGGCGGGAATGCGGGGCGCTGGAAGTGGAATCTTCTGGACTGGCGGTTGCGTCGGAGGTTGCGGTTGCGTCGGAGGTTGCGGTTGCGTCGGAGGTTGAATCGGCATTAGACTGCGGCTCCTCCTGACGGCCTTGCTCAGGCTGGACGCCGAATTCTTCAGGCTGATCAGACGCGCCGTTCATATTCCGTTTCGCTCCCTAATTGTTTGCAAGCACTTCAGATTCCCCAGTGTAATAGTAGGGGGAGTCGATGAAACCTACGGAGCAAAAACGGGGCAATAACGGCGGTGTTACTGCTCAACTGTTGCCGGTAACGCAAGAGCTGATGCAACCTAAACGTGACCTGCAAACCAGTATTGCTACAACTCAAGCATGACCCGCGACGGCAGCATTACTGAAGTTCCAACGTCGCCAATAATGCCTTGTGGTCGGAACCTTGAATCCGCTTGGTTTCCAAATTTCTGGCGTACACACCCTTGTCGTAGATGATATGGTCGATTTCAGCGATAGGGAATACCGAAGGATACGTCATATGCAATCCCTCGCCGGCACTCTCCCCCGCATCCGTAAAGCGATCGCCCAACAAATATCTGAAGCTTGCATGATCCCACGTGGAATTAAAATCCCCCATCAGCACATACGATTCCCCATTATCGTAATGCTGTAATTGCGCTATGGAATCCAAACTTTTATTCCATAATCCCTGATTGCTTGGTCGTGGAGAAAACGGATGAACCGACCCAAATCGTACTTTTCTGCCATTGAAATCAACTGTCGCGGCAGGAATACTACTGGATTCAATAGGAATGAGATCCTGCGTTGTTTCCTGCAGAGGATGCGCACTGTACAGTACGTTCACACCGCCATTGTCGTGCCAAGTGAGTTGCGCGGAAACGGAATACGGAAGATAATCCTCAATTCCAGCATCATGCAACCGATCTAATAATCCTGATGAAACTTCCTGCATTGCAAGAATTTCAACATGCTCGCTTTGGATTGTTCGCACGATTTGCTGCGCATCGGCACAACCTTGCTTCGTATTGAACGTCATGACACGCACTGTTGCAGAAGGTTGTATGGCACGATCATTGGTCGGAACGACATACCCCCAATGCCAGATAATCTGGATGATCACGCACAATACGCTCAACGCGATCAAAAGTTTTCGTTTGCCAACAGTACGAAAAACTGTTGCACAAACTGCGATAATTACGGAAAGCAAGCCAAGCCAAGGCATGAGCGCGACGATCAGAGGCACGTACCGTTTGCCATCGAGACTGTTCGGCAGCATGCGCAGAAGCATCGCGAACACGATGACGGCGGATGCGAACCACAGCAACGCCGTAAGCAGTGAAGTGCGCGTTTCACGACGCGTCTCACTTCGTTGGACATCGCCAAGTCGAGTCATGCGCACTCCTTTCCCATTCCATCTTCCCGTTTCACTTCCTGTTCCGCGCAATCCGCAATCGTATGCAATCACATGTTGCAACCGATAGTCTTACGCATCGTTTTTCACAACATCTCTCACAACATCTCTTCTCGTGAACGCTACCCGCGTTCATCCCCGCATATGTTTCCCGCGTGCATTGAGGGTGATGCTTTCACAAAAGTGCCACTATATGGACACTTTCCGGCATTTGGAATCGTTCTGATACGTTCATCCGATAATCTATAGGTTGCAAAACGGTGCTTAACAAAAGAGGCAATCATGAGCGAAGAAGCAATGCGAGAAGAAGTGGCGCAAGCTGTGGAAGTGGCCGCAAACAAGGCCGCCGAAGAGGAAATCAGCAAGCTGGCCGAATTCGAAAGCGCCATCGACGAAACGCTCGCCTCCGGATATTTGGACGATACGCTCACCGTCACCGACGCAGACGGCGTGGCGCAAGTGCTGCCAGTGCTCGATTCCGAGCCGATCTCACACTTGGTGGAAGGCTTGGAAGCCGTAGGCGGGAGCGCCAATGTGTTCGTGCACACCAGCGCAGGCGTGGTGGCCCTCAGCGTAGTGGAATACAAGCCCAACGAAGAGGAGTAGCCGTCGCAGCATGCACGGTCAGGCGGCACGCCTACGGTTGAGGGCGCGTTGCACGGTTTCATGCGTGGAACCGGCACCCTGGCCGCGCACGCCGAAGAACACCATCAGCACCATCACGAAGCAGATTGCCGCACTGATACGAAGCGCCCACTGAATGCCGAACACGTTGGCAGCCGCATACACGGCTTTTGTGCCACCAAGCGCAGTCCAACGAAGAGACGTGAACGTCTCCATCAAAATCACCAACACCGGAGCGCCAATCGCGCCCGCAATCTGACGAACCGTATTCGTCACCGCGGATCCGGCGCTCACCTCTTCCGGTTCCAAACAATTCAGTGACCATGTGGTGATCGGCATCAACACGAAACCCATGCCGATCTGGCGCACAAACTGCCAAATCGACACCCACCAAATCCACGAAGTCATGGAAATCAAACTCATCATGACCGTGCCGAAACACAAGGTAATCGTGCCTATCAACGCCACCGGACGTGCGCCGAAACGGTCAAGCACCTTACCACCGAAAAACTGCGAAATGCACTGGCCCAAAGCACCCGGAAGCATCACCAGGCCGCTAATCGCAGCAGAATAGCCACGGCAATCCTGAATGTACAGGGGCATGATCACCATAATCGAACTGAACGCGAAGAACGAGAGCGCGGCCGTGATCGTGCCAACAGTAAAACTACGATTCTTCAACACGCTCAAATTCAACAGTGGCGGCTGCGCTTCAGGATTTTCAATCTGCCTGCGCGCGCCATGAATCTGGCGGAGCACAAACCAAATAATTCCCACAACGCCAATCACCATTGGCAGCCAAACCATAGGATTTACAAACGAATACGATTCAATATTCGTAAAGCCGAACATTAGCCCGCCGAAACCGAAAATAGACAGTCCAACGGAAAAAAAGTCAGCCTTCGCGGTTTTATCGTTCTCACCGAAATTATGCAATCCAAAATAGGCAAGAAGCAGCGAAATCACGCCGATAATGGTCAACGTGAGGAAAATTGAACGCCAACCGTTCAAGTCCGTCTGCACACCGCCAAGCGTCGGGCCGATCGCCGGAGCCACGCTCATCGCCATGCCAACCGTACCCATTGCGAAACCACGGCGAGACAGCGGATAAATCGAAAACACCGTGATCTGCAACACCGGCCACATCACACCCGTGCCAACCGCCTCAAGCAAACGCCCGATCAGCACCATCAAAAAAGTTGGACCAAGCCAAGCGAACAGTGAACCGATCGTGAACACAACCATGGAAACAAGCACGATTTCGCGCGTCGAAAAACGTCTCGTAAGGTATGCCGTAAGCGGCACCATCACGCCCATGACCAGCTGGAAAATCGACGTCAGCCACTGACCGGTCGTAACGGAAATACCAAAATCACTGACGATCGTCGGCAACGCGGCGCTCAACTGCAATTGTGTGAAATTACCGACGAACGTAATAAATGTAAGAATCGCAATGGAAATAAACGCCGTGCGCGTTAAATGACCGTTCTGATATGATTCCTCTCGACTAAGCGCTCGGGACATGTTCCGCCTTGCTGACATCAATCACCTTCTCCACATTCAAACGCACAAACTATATGATAGCCCGTATGACAGAGGCATGGATATTCGCCTGCGGATTCCTGTTTTTGTCATTTCGGGGTAACGCTCCCCTATTTAGAGGTATCATGGCACACGAAAGAGGTAGGCAAGTTTTCGACGCAGGCAGCGTCGAGGGGGGG